>CESG01024845.1_pt1 | contig 59694 bp, 53 predicted proteins | sample 531121 | NCBI WGS metagenome assembly CESG01 (sample SAMEA2621287, study PRJEB7988) | marine metagenome | biome: marine biome (ENVO:00000447); feature: mesopelagic zone (ENVO:00000213); material: "saline water (ENVO:00002010), including plankton (ENVO:xxxxxxxx)" | depth 800 m
AAGCGAATTCGGCGAAGGCAAGCGCGTCGAAGGCCGCATCTTCGGTCGCGTCAAGGGTGGCTTCACCGTCGACCTCGACGGCGCCGTGGCCTTCCTGCCCGGCTCGCAGGTCGACATCCGCCCCGTGCGCGACGTCACCCCGCTCATGGACATGGCGCAGCCCTTCCAGATCCTCAAGATGGACCGCCGCCGCGGTAACATCGTCGTTTCGCGCCGTGCGGTTCTCGAAGAAACCCGCGCCGAACAGCGCAGCGAGCTGATCGACAAGCTGGCCGAAGGCGAAGTGATCGACGGCGTCGTGAAGAACATCACCGATTACGGTGCCTTCGTCGACCTCGGCGGTATCGACGGCCTGCTGCACGTCACCGACATGAGCTACAAGCGGGTCAACCACCCGAGCGAAATGATCGAAATCGGCCAGACCGTGACCGTCCAGATCATCCGCATCAACGAAGATACGCAGCGCATCAGCCTCGGCATGAAGCAGCTCGAAAGCGATCCGTGGGATGGCGTTGCCGCCAAGTACCCGATCGGCATGAAGATGACGGGCACCGTCACCAACATCACCGAATACGGCGCGTTCGTCGAAATCGAACCGGGCATCGAAGGCCTGGTCCACGTTTCGGAAATGAGCTGGACCAAGAAGAACGTCCACCCGGGCAAGATCGTCTCGACCTCGCAGGAAGTCGAAGTCATGGTCCTGGAAGTCGACAGCGAAAAGCGTCGCATCAGCCTCGGTCTCAAGCAGGCCCAGCGCAACCCGTGGGAAGAGTTCGCCGAAAAGCATCCGGTTGGCTCGAAGGTCGAAGGCGAAGTCAAGAACGCTACCGAATTCGGCCTGTTCATCGGCCTCGATGGCGACGTCGACGGCATGGTTCACATGTCGGACATCGCATGGGGCATCTCGGGTGAAGACGCCCTCGCCCTGCACCGCAAGGGCGAGCAGGTCGAAGCCGTCGTTCTCGATGTCGACACCGACAAGGAACGCATCAGCCTCGGCATGAAGCAGCTCGAAAAGGGTGCGCCGACCGAAGCAGGTGCCTCGGGCAGCCTGCGCAAGGGCGAAACCGTCACTGTCACCGTTCTCGAAGTCCGCGATGGCGGCCTCGAAGTTCAGGTTGGCGAAGACGGCGCCACCGGCTTCATCAAGCGTAGCGACCTCGGCCGCGACCGCGACGAACAGCGTCCCGACCGCTTCCAGGTTGGCGGCAAGGTCGACGCGATGGTCACCGGCTTCGATCGCTCGAAGAAGCCCAACTTCTCGATCAAGGCGCGTCAGATCGCCGAAGAGAAGGAAGCTGTTGCACAGTTCGGTTCGTCGGATTCGGGTGCCTCGCTCGGCGACATCCTCGGCGAAGCGCTGAAGAAGAAGGAAGACTAAGCTCTTCTTTCCCTTCTCAGGGTAATCAGGAAGGCCCGCCCGCTCACTCGAGCAGGCGGGCCTTTCCTATGGCGCCAAGGCAAACTACATTGGCCGCCATGCTCGAAATTCATCAATTCCCGTGCCTGTCCGATAATTACGGATACCTCCTCCACGATCCCGCCAGCGGGGAAACTGCCGCGATCGACACGCCCGATGGCGCGGAATATCTGAAACAGGCGGACGCCAGGGGCTGGAAGATAACCCAGATCTGGAACACCCACTGGCACCCCGATCACGCCGGTGGCAACAAGACGATCGTCGAAGCGACAGGTGCGACCATCACTGCACCTCAAGAGGTGGAGAAGCTCAGCACGATCGATCGCATCGTCGGTAACGGCGACAGCGTATCCCTGGGCGACTGGACGGCCCGCGTAATCGACGTGTCCGGCCATACCAACGGACACATCGCATTTTATCTGGCAGAGGCAGACATGGCCTTCGTAGGCGACAGCGTCTTCGCCCTTGGCTGCGGCCGCATGTTCGAAGGCGAACCCGAACAGTTCTGGAACAGCCTCGACCGTATCCGCCAGCTGCCCGACAACACCATGCTGTATTGCGCGCATGAATACACGCAGGCCAATGCCAAATTCGCGCTGCATGCCGATCCGGACAACACCGAACTGAAACTCTACGCGAACCGCATCGATGAAAAGCGCGCGAAGGGCGAACCGACAGTGCCCACCATCCTGTCGCGCGAACTGGAAACCAATCCGTTTCTTCGCGCAGACAAGGCCTATATGCGCGACCGCTGGGGCGGAAACAGCCCATCCGAAACTTTCGCTGCGCTACGTGCGGCGAAGGATAATTTCTGACAATGCATTTGCTTCAGCTGGCGGCGGTGTCCGCCCTGATTTGCGGATCTTTCGGAATCGGGAGCGAGCCCCTTTCAGCTGCGCCGCAATCGACATCCACCGTCGTCACGTCACCCAATCCGTTGCCGGAAGCCGACGGTCGCTTGCGCGTGTTTCTCGGCGGTAGCATCGACATGGGCGAAGCGCGCGATTGGCAGAGCGAGATCATCGAGGCACTTCAGCAGGCCCCGGTCGTATTGCTGAATCCGCGCAGAGCGGACTGGAATCCAGCCTGGCTTCCTAGCGCCGACAATCCGGAATTTCGCAGGCAGGTCGAATGGGAGCTCCACGCACTCGATAATGCCGACATCATCGTGATGTACCTCGCGCCAGGGACCAAAAGTCCCGTGAGCTTGATGGAACTTGGCCTTCACGCGCAAAGCGGCAAGGTCATCCTGTATTGCCCAGATGGCTTCTGGCGAAAAGGCAACGTCGACATCACCGCAGAACATTACGGTATCGAACAGGTCAGCTCCATCGACGAACTCATCGCCGCTGTCCGGGCGCGAGTCGAACATAGCGACAGCGCGGTATGACACGATGAAGGCTGTTCTGGTTCGCCATCTTTCACCCGATCTGTCAGGTGTCGAACTCGCCGAAATCGAGAGGCCCCAAGGGGATATCCTGATACGCGTGCGCGCCGCTTCACTAAATTACCCGGACCTGCTGATGACGCAGGGCAAATACCAATTCAAACCCGACGTGCCGTTCGTGTCCGGGCTCGAAATGGCAGGCGAAGTCGTCGAAGCACCGAAAGCGAGTGGGCTCAAGCCGGGCGACAAAGTGCGCGGCGGTGCCAAGACGGGGGCATTTGCGGAATATGCCTCCCTCCCCCCAGCCTCGCTCCGGACCATTCCCGCCGGTCTGGACTTCGCTAGCGCGGCCGCAATGGGAGCCGCTTACCAAACCGCATATGTGGCCCTCGTCGAAATCGGCGGACTGCGGGCCGGACAGACCGTTCTTGTCCACGGGGCCAGCGGCGGCGTGGGTCTTGCGGCGTGCGACCTTGCTCGCGCGATGGGAGCGGAAGTCATCGCCGCAACTCGCAGAGCGGACAAGCTCGAGCAACTACACACGATTGCCAAACCCCACGCAGCGATCTGCAATACCGGTCGCTTCAGGGAAGACGTTGCGGAAATCACCGATGGCCGCCTGTGCGATCTGGTCTTTGATCCCATCGGCGGGGATGTCTTCGACGAAAGTACGCGCTGCGTGACCTTTGGTGGAAAGCTTCTCGTGATCGGCTTCGTTTCCGGCCGCATTCCGGAAATTGCCGTCAACATCCCATTGATCAAGGGCTTCTCGGTCGTCGGTGTACGCGCAGGCGAATATGGGCGCCGCTTTCCCGACCGCGGCGCACGAATTGCAGACGCAATCGATCGTCTGGCGCAGGAAGGGCGTATAGTGCCCCATATCGACCGCAGACTACCGCTCACATCCTGGCGCGAAGCATTCGAGACGATGCAACGCGCCGAAATCATCGGCAAGCTCGTCCTCGAACCCTGAATCGAAAAGGGCGGCCCCACGGACCGCCCTCTCGAATATTCTCAGACAGGTTCGCGGCTCAGATGCCAGCAATGACCTTGTCGGCCAATGCCTTGTCGGCTTCGGCGTCGTGCTTTTCTGCGATCAGCTTGCGGCTTGCAGCCGTGGCGGCGTTGACGGCACGATTGCGCACATCTTCCACTGCCTCGCGCTCGGCAGCGGAGATCTTGTCTTCCGCCATCCGCTTACGGCGCTCGACCATTGCCTTGCTGTCGGCTTCAGCCTTCTCGAGAAGGGCATCCGCCTCATGCTGCGCGTTGGCGAGCATGGCTTCAGCGTCCTTTTCGGCGCCGGCGATCTTGTCCGCATATTCCTGGCGCAGCGTTTCGGCTTCGGCGCGAAGTTGTTTCGCCTCGTCGAGCTGCTCCTTGATGGCGGCGATCTTGCCGTCCAGCCCACTGCCGATGGACTTGTGTACCTTCGCGCCGAAAAACGCGATCAGCAGCAGAACGAACATCGCGACCGAAACAATCTGAAACGGCGCGAGACCGAACAGTTCGGGCTCGGAATGCGTCGGTGCACCGCCATGCCCCGCCTCGACGAAGGTGTCGGCAGATTCGGTGGCGAATACTTCCGGGGCGACATTAGCCATGATTCATCGCCTCCTTGACGGCCTTGGCGGCTGCAGGCTTGGTCACCTTGGCACCGGCCAGGCGTGCCACGATATCCTGCGCAGCCTCGACGGCAACCGATTCAACCTCGGTCAGCGCGGCAGTGCGGGCTTCGGCAATGCGGGTTTCGGCTTCGGCCAGCTTCTTGTCGAGGCGCGACTGAGCCGCTTTCAACTTGGTCTCGGATTTGGCGGCTGCCTCATCCTTGGCCTTGGCGACGATGGCCTGCGCAGCTGCGCGGTTCTCGTTCTCACGAACCCGCCACGCTTCTTCCTCTGCGTCGGCTGCATCACGAGCAGCCTTTGCGGCGGCAAGGTCTGCAGCGATCTGGCCATCGCGCTGGGCGACGGTTTCCATCACCTTGGGCACCATGCCGCGGCCGATGACGAAGAAGGTTATGCCGAAGAAGACCAATAACCAGAAGACCTGGCTGGACCATGTTTCGGCAAGCTGTGCTATCTGGGGCATTGCAGCTCTCGAAAGGCGGGTACGAAAATTCGTGGGCCGGCCGGGGTTATCCCGACCGGCTCAAATCCGATTGCGTCGATTAAGCGACGAAGATCAGGATCATGGCAACGACGAACGCCAGCAGGCCGAGAAGTTCGGCAGCGGCGAAGCCGATGAACAGGCGGCCCTGCTGGCCGTCGGCAGCCCCCGGATTGCGCAGAGCGCTTTCGAGGAACGAACCGAAGACGTTACCAACGCCGATCGCAGCCATACCGGCACCGATTGCAGCGAGGCCAGCACCGATGAGCTTTGCAGCTTCCATTTCCATGACAAACTCCTTTGGGAAATCAGATTGATTAATTGAAGACTAGTGAAGGTTCTCGGCGTCGTTGATGTACAGCGACGTCAGAAGAGCGAAGACATAGGCCTGGATGCCTGCAACCAGCAGTTCCAGCGCGCAGATGCCGATCATGAGAAGGAAGCTCGGCAAGCCGACGACGCCGCTCCACAGGATGCCCGCGTTCGTACCGTCGATCACGAAGCTCGACAAGACTTCGAGCAATACGTGTCCGGCCATCATGGCCACGAACAGACGCAGGCCGAGGCTGAACGGGCGCACCATGAACGAGATGAACTCGATCGGCGCGATGATCGGGATCATCGGCAGCGGCGTGCCATGCGGCACGAACAGGCTGAAGAAATGGAGGCCGTGCTTCCAGAAACCAACCAGCAGGACGATCGCAAAGCTGATGATCGCGAGCACGCCGGTCACGGTGAAGTGGCTGGTAAAGGTGAACGGGTGGAGCCCGATCACGCCCAGCGGCATCAGACCGAGGATGTTGGCGAAGAGGATGAACATGAAGAGGCTGAAGACATAGGGCACATATTTGCGGCCCGCCTTACCGATATTGGCTTCCAGCATATTGTCGATGAAACCGGTGAAGGTTTCCACCGTCATCTGCCAGCGCCCGGGCACCAGCTCGCGCTTCATGCCACCCAGCACGAAGATGAAGAGCACCACGGTGGTGATCAGCATCCACAGCGCGGAATTGGTGAAGGCGATGTTGTAGCCGGCGATTTCCCAGCCACCCGAACCGGCTAGCGGTTCGATGGTGAACTGATGCATCGGATCGACTTTGGCCTGCTCGGCTACCACGTCTCTACTAGTCCCTAGATCCTGTAACTAACGCCCCGGAAGCCCCACGACGGGATCATTCTTCGGGGCGCTGGTTTGCCGCACGGATAATGTTCCTGAAGGCGACCACTATTCCGAGGAACAGGCCGACCAACAGACCCCATGGATTGGTCGCCGTGAAATACCCGATGGCATAACCGATGACCGCACCACCAAGAAGCCCCCCGAGAAGATCCGCAAGAACCCGGTTACCGCTGCGATAGTTCGCATCGGCCCCGGAAGCCTTGGGAAGGTTACGCTGTTCTTCGCGCTGCTGGGCGGCTGCAAGCCGCTTTTCCAGCGCATCGATCCGCGCGTCCTCCTCGATTGGTTCCCGTGCGGGTTTGTCGTCGCTCATGCCTTGCTCCTTTGAAGGGGGTTGCGCGGCACGCGCAGGGACTTGCCCGCCAAGGGCGCCGCCCCCTTAGAAGGGGGGGTGTGGCGAGTCAACACGAGGAAGGTCCGGAAAGAGCCGTCGTGTCGCAAAAAAGCCTCTCGCTCCCGTATCGGGAGCAAGAGGCCGTGAAAGAGTGCGAGGTCCGAATCCTACGGGCAGCGCGGATCGCGTTGCGGAGCGCCCGCACCGCGGGTTTCCCAGCTGCCGTTCGGCGCCTGGTATTTCTCGCCCGGCTTGGTGGCCAGGATCGCCTGGCAACCAGCCGTCAGCGCATATTCCTCGAGCGTCGCATTGTTCGCCTTGGCCCGATCCGAATAAACGGCTCGGCGCTTGATATTGATATCGTTGACGATCTTGCGCAGCGCGGGCGTTTCCGCACCCACGATGCCGAGATAGCCATCCATCTTCTCGCCGATCTCGCCATCCGCGCGGGCAGCGGCATAGGCAGGGTCGCGCTGCGCGAAAGCTGGCGCTGCGAACCCACCAAATGCCGTAGCCACGGCTGCTGCCGCGAGAACCGATTTCGTTACCTTGTTCATCATGTCACCCATCAGAAGATATCCGCGTTGTCCTCTATCGTATTGCCCGCATCTTCCGCGAGCCGATAGATCACTTCCTGGCGGATGTTGACGTTCAGCTCGATCACGATCGGCTTTTCGGGCGCATTCACCGTTATGCATCCCCCGAGCGCGACTGTGACAAGCATGGCGGCAGCCATCCTCCCGGTCAATTTGGCATGGTTCATAGCCCTCACTCGCTTTCCTGCTCCTGAATGGTGGGTTCATCCGGAATGATGTCGTCCGGACCGATTTCGGGTGGCGCTTCCTCGCCAGTGATCGAGCGCCTCAGGAAACGTGTTCCGTCGTCGGACAGCAGACCCAGTTCGCGTGGATCGCGTACTGCGGCCGGATCGTACAGCGATTTCAGGCTGGTCATCAGCTGGTAGAACTGCGCCTTGATGTTGATACGGAATTGCAGCGGCAGTGCCGCTAGTCGCCGCGTAATGAAATTCGATTTGGCGCCCTTGCCCTGGCTCACGCCGTCGAACCGCACCCGCGTAACGATCTCGCCCGTCAGGGGGCCTTCCATGACCACTCGCATCTGCGTGTAGTCGAGGCTCTTCAGTGCATCGAAGGCGAAGTTCGCGATGGGCGAAAGATCCTCGTAGGTCAGATCGCCCACATAGGAAATGTTCCCCCCTGGCGGACGGGATATCAGCACGCCGGTATCGATTCGTCCGTTGCCCGCGGCATCGAACACGATCGGCACCGTTCCGTCGAAAAGTCCGGTAGCGGATATGTTCTCGAGATCCATCTGCGTCATGAACACGGCCGCATCCAGGCCGACGATCTCGAACAGGTAACGGCGCTCTTCGCTGACCCCCAGATTGAGGTCGACATCGCGCAAGATCAGCTGTCCGCCCATGAAGGGCCAGCTGCCCCCGGAAACCGCCAGCAACTCGCCATTGCGCAATTGGAACTCGACCTCGCCATCGAAGACCTCCACGCCGGGATTTACCGATGCGACACGGATCTTCTGGCCCGGTGCGGTCGTCAGATTCAGCAGATCGACGAAATCGATCGTGCCACTGGCCCCCTCGACAGGCCCGAACGCTGCGGCAAAATCGAGATCATCGCTCGAAAAGCTACCTGTGCTCTTGATGGTGCCGTTCGGTGCCCAGTCGATCCGCCCCGTGCCGGTCACGATGCCCTTGGTGTTGGCGATGACGCCCAGCGCAAGACGGGAAATCTCGCCCGGCTGAAGCTCGTCGTCCAGCTGCAGCCCAGGAACATCGAGATCGGCATGTCCGGCACCACTCTGCAAATCGTGGCGAATGTCCACGGTTGTCACCAGCCGGTCGCTTGCGGGATTTCGCAATTGTGCCTGCGCGGCGATGACATTGTCGATCAGTATCAACCTGGCATCGCGCGCGATCAGCGGCTCGAACCGGGGCGAAGCATTGCGGTCCACCAATGTGAAGTCGGCACCATTGATTGTCAGCCGACCGTCGGCGAAACGCCAGTTCCCCTCGGCCTTGTTCAGATCCATTGGCACGGCCGCCAGCATCACGTCCGCATCCGTGAACGTCCCTGCGATATCGTCGCCGAACCTCGCCTCCAGGCCAGACACGTTGAAGCGGCTGGCCGTCTCTACAGGGCCCAGCGATACTTCGATTGCACGAGCCGTCATGACGCCGGGATAGGCAAAGCCGACCGGTCCCGACGCAAGTCGGATCGGGGTTTCACCGAGATGGCCCTGCAGATCGAGCGATGGCGCACCCGCGGCTATGCGAATTCCGTCAGCGCCCGCGTTCACGATTGCCCGGCCCCGTGCAGGACACAGCGTCAGCCCACGCTTTTCGAATGAAAGATTTGCCAGTTCGAGACGGTCGAACCGGATATCCGTGCACGAGCGCCACAAGGCGATGTTCCCACCCTCATAGCGTCCGTCGACGGGTAACAACAAGTTGGTCGCCGCCCCGCCCGGCAGCTTGCCACTTGCCAGCACCCGGCCCGAAAATCCAAGGGCGCCGCCGCTTTGCTGGGCGATGGTCATTTGCGGCACGGCAAGGGCGGAATCGTCTGCTTCGTACCGCTCCATCGCAAGGCGAAAAATCGAACTGCCGCCCTCGCCTCGCTCCATCCGGCCAGATATGCGCGGCATATTGGCGCCGCCGGTCGCGATATTGCCTGCGATCCTAGGCGTCTCACCGCCCCGGGACGCGATTTCGACGCGCGATAGGGAAACCAGCCGCGCACCACTGCCGCCGCGCAGCTCTGCCCTTGGCGCGAACAGGGAATAGGTGCCGGGTTCTGTCCTGATACGCAGGTCGGCGGATAGCGCGCTTCCGCGGGTCTCGGCCTGCAACGCATTCGCCATTTTGCGGGTCAGCGGCGCGATCAGCGTGCCATCGCCGGTTTGCGCCAGCGCCTCGACTGCCGCGACCAGGTCGCTGCCGAGCCGCAGGCCATTGCCTTCAAGATTGCTCTCGACCTGCACGCGCTTGAAACCTTCGTTCGCGCGTAGCTGTCCATCTGCCGTCAGCACAGCCGCCAGTGCCTGCGGCGTTTCGACACCGCGGGCCGCCAGTGAAAAGCGGGCGGTGGTCGACTGGTCGCGGATCTGCGCGCGAATCGTGCCGATGATGGCCGCAGCAGAATTCTCCGCGAGCCGCGTGTCGCCGCCTTCGATCCGTGCCTCGATCGACGGATTGCGCAGGCGATTGTCCGCCTCGACGGTCAGATTCATCTCGTATTCGGCCAGATCGAGGTCCTGCGCTTCGCATTTCAAAGAAGCGAGCCGCACCGGGCCGACGAATTTCGGTTCGCCGGACGTGCTGGTTATTTTTCCATACGCGCTGGTCCGACCGGCCTCACAGCCCGGCAGCCGAAGGTTTGGCGCAATCGCAGCAAGCGTCCCGTCCCAGCCATGGCTGGCCAGTCCCGAACCGACCATTTTTAGCCCGACGGGGCCATAATCCGTTTCGATCAGCCCACGTCCATCGCGTATTGCGACATTCAGATTGGGAAGCCCGCCTGGACCCTCGCTCGGCGCGAATATCAGCGTGTCGAGCGAACCGAAGCTCAGTTCGTTATTACGGTACGTTCCGAAAAGACGCGGCTCGACCAGGGTGACGCTGCCGATCTCCGGCACGCCCAGGCGGTGGCGCAATTGCACGATGATTCGCTTGGCGGTAAAGTCCGGCGCATCCGGATCGCCAAGGACCACGTTTGACAGTTCCTGCGTCTGGCCGCCCACATGGTCGATAGTGTACGTCGCGGGGATATTGTTGGCTTCGAGCTGGTCGCGAATAATGTCGTCGACAATGCTCTCGCGCGAAAACCATGCGGCGATCCCTGCAGCGATAAGCAGGGCAAGCAGAACACTCGGAATAGCCCAGCGTTTCTGGCGCCATCTCGCGCGCCGGATGGAATCGGCGCCCTCCGCCATGGCATTGTCGTCAGCGTCCCGCTCCATCGAACCCCACTTGCGCCAGCAGCCCGTGAAAGGCAATGCAAGTGGTCGAAACGCCGTGCATGGGGGAATGGTTGCCGGAGGAATCGAATAATTCGGCGGGCCATGCGGGTGCCGGTCATCGCGCTCGATTGCGCGATCGACTGCTTACCGGCGGACCTGAAGCGCTCGCCGATTACGAGCTGCTCGAATTCCTCTTGTTCGCAGCGATCAGGCAGGGCGACACCAAGCCGCTGGCCAAGAATCTGATCGCCCAATTCGGGTCGTTCGCCGGTGTTCTGGCTGCAGATCCGCAGGCTTTGAAGCAGGTCAAGGGCATGGGCCAAGCGAGCGTGGCCGCGCTTCATGCCGTCAGCCTCGCGACCAGGAGGATGGCGCGCGGCGCGGTGCAGGACAAGCCGGTACTGGGCAGCTGGCAGGCTCTGCTGGACTATCTGGCTGTCGACATGGCCCATCTCAACCACGAAAGGGTGCGCGTCCTTTATCTCAACGCGCAAAACCGCCTCATCCTCGACCACCACTTCGCCGAAGGGTCGATCGATGAAGCGGCCATTCACCCGCGTGAAGTCATCCGCAAGGCCTTCGATATCGGCGCAACCGCGTTGATCCTCGTGCATAATCATCCAAGCGGAAATCCCGAACCGAGCCGTGCGGACATCGCCATCACCGCCCGGATCGCAGAAGCCGGTCGCCTGCTCGGCGTTACCGTACACGACCATGTCATCGTTGGCCGCAGTGGCCACGTCTCGCTGCGGGCCAAGGGTCTGATCTGACCGATCCGCTTATAAGAAGCGTAATAAGCGTGCGCCTGCGCCTTGCCACGGGCCGCCGCCTTGCCTAGCGCGCTGCGCAAACAGCCGCCAACTCCGGAGTTCACCATGGTCCCCCGCTACGCCCGCCCCGAAATGACCGCCCTGTGGGAGCCGGAAGCCAGATATCGCATCTGGTTCGAAATCGAAGCGCATGCGACCGAAAAGCTCGGCGAACTCGGCGTTGTTCCGGCAAGCGCGGCCAAGGCCCTGTGGGACTGGTGGGCCACCAACCCCAAGATCGACGTCGAAGCGATCGACGCGATCGAGGCCGTAACCAAGCATGACGTGATCGCCTTCCTCACCTGGGTGGCGGAAAACGTGGGCGACGAGGCGCGGTTCATGCACCAAGGCATGACCAGTAGCGATGTCCTCGACACCACGCTGGCTGTGCAGCTGGCCCGCTCGGCCGATATTCTGCTGGCCGATCTCGACGCACTGCTTTCTGCAATCCAGCGCCGTGCGGAAGAGCACAAATACACACCGACCATCGGGCGCAGCCACGGCATCCATGCCGAGCCGGTGACCTTCGGCCTCAAACTGGCGCAGGCCTATGCCGAATTCGACCGTTGCCGCCGACGCCTGCTCGCTGCGCGCGAAGAAATCGCCACCTGTGCCATCTCGGGTGCGGTCGGCACGTTTGCCAATATCGATCCCCAGGTCGAAGAACATGTCGCAGAAAAGCTCGGGCTGTCGGTCGAGCCCGTGTCGACCCAGGTCATTCCGCGCGATCGCCATGCCATGTTCTTTTCCACGCTCGCCGTCATCGCCGGGTCTATCGAACGGCTGGCAGTCGAAATTCGGCACCTCCAGCGCACCGAAGTGCTGGAGGCGGAAGAATATTTCTCGCCCGGCCAGAAGGGGTCGAGCGCGATGCCGCACAAGCGCAACCCGATCCTGACCGAAAACCTCACAGGTCAGGCCCGCATGATCCGCGCCTATGCCCTGCCCGCGCTCGAGAATGTGGCCCTGTGGCACGAGCGCGATATTTCGCATTCCTCAGTCGAACGCTTTATTGGCCCGGATGCCTGCATCACGCTCGATTTCGCCCTCGCCCGCCTCACCGGCGTGATCGACAAGCTGCTGATCTATCCCGACCGCATGCAGGCCAACATGGACCGCATGGGCGGCCTCATCCACTCGCAGCGTGTTCTGCTCGCCCTCACCCAGAACGGCGTCAGCCGCGAAGATGCCTATCGCCTCGTCCAGCGTAACGCGATGAAGGTCTGGGAATCGGACGGCAGGCTGATGCTGCTCGATCTGCTCAAGCAGGACGATGAAGTCACCGCGGCGCTCAGTGCCGAACAGCTGGAAGAACGGTTCGACCTCGAATACCACTTCAAGCATGTGGACACGATCTTCGAACGCGTGTTCGGCTAGACGAGCGCGCGCTTGCAGCCTAGCAAGGCTGGCATAGCCAATTAGGGGAGCTCCCGATGCAGATCGTGCGTACTATCGTTTGGGTCCTGCTGCTGTTTTCGCTGCTGGCATTCAGTTTCTTCAACTGGAAATCGGTCGAAGTTCAAATCTGGTCGAACTTGGTGCTGGAAACCAAGCTGCCGGCGCTTGTCATCGTGTCCTTCCTGCTGGGCCTTTTGCCCATGTGGTTGCTCCACCGCGCCAGCGCATGGCGCGCCAGGCGGCGGATAGCTGCGCTTGAAACGGCCACGCACAAGATGTCCGCGCCAGCCGCCACTCCTACGCCGACGGCCACTCCGCCGGTATCGCCGCCGCGCGACGATTTTGCACCCCCGCCCGCCAATCCGGTCGATCCCGAACCGACGAAGCCCTGATGTCCAATCCGATCTATCTCGCACTCGACGTCCCGCAACTGAACGACGGGATCGACCTCGTTAACAAGGTCAAGGGACACGTCGGCGGGATCAAGCTCGGGCTGGAATTCTTCTGTGCGCATGGCGCGCATGGCGTGCACATGATCGGGCAGCTCGGCCTGCCCGTTTTCCTCGATCTCAAGCTGCACGATATTCCCAATACCGTCGCAGGCGCCATGCAGGCGATCCACGTGCTCGAACCGGCAATCGTCACCGTTCATGCAGGCGGCGGCCGCGCGATGATGGAAGATGCCAAGGCTGCAGCTGGCGAAAATACCAGGGTCGTCGCTGTGACCATGCTGACCAGTATGGACGAACGCGATCTCGCACGCACCGGCATCGAAGGCAGCGCGCATGACCAGGTCATGCGCCTCGCACAGCTTGCCAACGATGCAGGCCTCGACGGGATCGTGTGTTCGGGACAGGAAGTGAAAGCGGTCCATGACCAGTGGCGGGACGGCTTCTTCGTCGTACCCGGCCTGCGCCCTGCCGGAAGCGCGGTCGGCGATCAGAAACGCGTCGTCACACCGCGCCAGGCGCGTGATCACGGTGCCAGCGTGCTGGTGATCGGGCGACCGATCAGCCGTGCGGACGATCCTGCGCGGGCCGCGCGCGATATCGAAGCCACGCTGTAACGGCGCGCTTCATGGCAGCCGCAATCAAGATCTGCGGGATTTCTACGCCCGAAACGCTCGACGCTGTCCTCGATGCGCAGGCTGACCACGTCGGCTTCAATTTCTTTCCGCCCAGCCCTCGCCACCTCGGCCTCGCCGAAGCATCGGCGCTCGCCGCGCGCGCCGGGTCGCGCATTTCCAAGGTCGGCGTGTTCGTCGATCCGGACGATGCCGCTCTGCGCGATGCCATATCGGCCGCGAAACTCGACGCGGTGCAGCTGCATGGCGACGAATCTCCCGCGCGCAGCGCTGCCGTCAGGGCGCAGTTCGGTCTCCCTGTCTGGAAAGTCATCCCGGTGGCCACCGCCAGCGATGTCGTCAGCGCTCAGGCTTATACCCACGCGGCCGACTTCATCCTGTTCGATGCCAAGACACCGAAGGACGCTCAGCTCCCCGGTGGGATGGGGCTACGCTTCGACTGGGGCCTTCTTTCCGGCATCAGCATGTCGCTGCCCTGGGGTCTTGCCGGCGGATTGTCGCCCACGAATGTCACGGGTGCGATCGCTGCAACCGGGGCCCCGCTGGTCGATACGTCCAGCGGCGTGGAAAGCGCTCCGGGTGTGAAGGACATGGACAAGATTGCCGCCTTCTGCAAAGCGGCGCGGTCTGTATGACCGAACACGCAAACTCCTTCCGCAATCAGCCCGATGAACGTGGCCACTTCGGCGATTACGGCGGCCGTTATGTCGCCGAAACGCTGATGCCGCTGATCCTCGATCTCGAACGCGAATATCGCAAAGCTCAAGCTGACTCGAGCTTTAAGGCTCAGTTCGACGATTTGCTCGAACACTATGTCGGCCGTCCCTCCCCGCTCTATTTCGCGGAACGGCTGACAGAGGCGCTCGGCGGCGCGCAGGTCTGGTTCAAGCGCGACGAGCTCAATCACACCGGCGCGCACAAGATCAACAATTGCATCGGGCAGATCCTGCTCGCCATGCGCATGGGCAAGACCCGCATTATCGCGGAAACCGGCGCCGGCCAGCACGGCGTCGCCACGGCTACCGTCTGCGCACGCTTCGGCCTGCCTTGCGTAATCTATATGGGCGCGACCGACGTGGCCCGTCAGCAGCCCAATGTGTTCCGCATGAAGCTGCTGGGCGCCGAAGTCGTGCCCGTCACCAGCGGCGCGGCAACGCTCAAGGACGCCATGAACGAAGGGCTGCGGGATTGGGTCGCGAATGTCCACGACACCTTCTACATCATCGGCACGGCTGCCGGACCGCATCCCTATCCGGAAATGGTCCGCGATTTTCAGAGCGTGATCGGCAAGGAAGCGCGCGCGCAGATGCTGTCGCGCATCGATCGCCTGCCCGATCTGCTCGTGGCAGCCATCGGCGGCGGCTCCAATGCGCTCGGCCTGTTTCACCCCTTCCTCGACGATCCGGATGTTAAGATGCTCGGCGTCGAAGCGGCGGGTTACGGCCTCGACGGGGATCAGCATGCGGCATCGCTGCTTGGCGGGTTCCCCGGCGTGCTCCACGGCAACAAGACCTACCTGCTGCAGGACGATGACGGCCAGATCACCGAAGGCCACTCGATCAGCGCCGGTCTCGACTATCCCGGCATCGGACCCGAACATGCCTGGCTGAAAGACATGGAACGCGTCGAATACACCGCCATCACCGATGACGAGGCGCTGGATGCGTTCCAACTCCTCTGCCGGACCGAAGGCATCATTCCCGCGCTGGAACCGAGCCATGCCATCGCGGCCGTGGCCAAGCGTGCCAAGACCATGCCCAAGGACAGCGTGATCCTCGCCAACCTGTGCGGCCGCGGCGACAAGGACATCTTCACCGTGGCGGAAAAGCTCGGGGTGGAGATCTAGCCCTCGCTCCGAACGATGGAGGTGCCTCGTGATGGTTTACGCATACCCCCTCATGCAGGCTGTCCTACACGACTGCATTCATGCGATGGGGCTTTGATGACGTCTAATCGTTCCTTGCAGTGCGAACCCGGATACGCCCTGATGGCGCCAGCCAGTTTTTTCTCCCTTGGACTGTGTAACACCCGGTCCATGTCTCAGACTTCTGCCAAGCTAGATGAACGAACCTGACACCATGAACGCCTCGAATCGCCTATCCGCTGCCTTCGCCAAGTCTCACCCTGCGCTGGTCTGCTTTCTGACCGCCGGTGACGGCGACACCGCCGCCAATCTCGACGCGCTGGTCGATGGCGGCGCCGACGTGATCGAACTCGGCATGCCCTTTACCGATCCCATGGCCGATGGCCCGGCCATCCAGGCGGCGAATATCCGCTCGCTTGGCAAAGGCACCACCACGGCCGATGTCCTCTCGATCGCCAGCGGCTTTCGCCAGCGCCATCCCGACGTTCCGCTGGTACTGATGGGCTATGCCAATCCGATGGTCCGGCGCGGGCCGGAATGGTTCGCCTCTGCCGCCATGAACGCGGGCGTCGACGGCGTGATCTGCGTCGATATCCCGCCCGAAGAAGACGACGCGCTCGGTCCGTCCCTGCGCGGTGCCGGGATTGCCCCCATTCGCCTCGCCACACCGACAACCGACGACCGTCGCCTTCCCGCCGTGGTCGAAGGGTCCGAAGGCTTTCTCTATTACGTCGCGGTCGCAGGCATCACAGGCATGCAGCAGGCAGCGATCGAATCGATCGAAGCCAATGTCGCCCGCATCAAGCAGGCCACCGACATTCCGGTCGCTGTCGGCTTCGGCGTCCGCACGCCCGAACAGGCCGGCGAAATCGCGCGCGTGGCAGATGGCGTCGTGGTCGGCTCGGCACTGGTCGAACTCGTGGCAGAACATGGCGCCGATGCTCCGGCCCGCCTGCGCGAACTGACATCGAAGCTCGCCGGCGCTGTTCGTTCGGCCCGCTGAGCGGGTCCGACCGCTCTTCCGCCCGGGCACGATCAGCCCGCCCGGCAAAGAGCAATTTGATTTTCCTAGGTATTCTGCCGACTATTTGAGCTTTGCTGCAACAGGACTATAGGCTTCAACTATGAACTGGTTCACCCGCGTCCGCAATTCGATCACCTCGCTGTCCAAGCGCAGCACCGACAAGGATCTGTGGGTCAAATGCCCCAGTTGTCAGCAGATGGTGTTCGCGCAGGAATACGAAGACAATGCCTATGTCTGCCCGCGCTGCGATCACCATGGTCGCATCGGCGCGGACGAACGCCTGCGCCAGTTGATGGATGAAGGCTTCGAAGTCCTTCCGATCCCCGATGTGAAGGAAGATCCTCTCAAGTTCCGAGACACGGCGAAATACACCGACCGCCTGAAAAAGGCGCGCGCCAAGAGCCCGCACAAGGACGCCTTCCTCGTCGGCTCGGGTGCGATCGATGGCAAGCCCGCGGTGGTCGGGGTGCAGGATTTCGGCTTCATGGGCGGATCCATGGGCATGGCCGTAGGCACCGCCTTCTGCCAGGGTGCGGAACGCGCGCTTACCCGTCGCTGCCCCTATATCGTCGTCACCGCTGCTGGCGGCGCCCGCATGCAGGAAGGCATTCTCTCGCTCATGCAAATGCCCAAGGCGACCGTGATGACGCGCCGCCTGAAGGAAGCCGGCTTGCCCTATATCGTGGTGCTTACCGATCCGACTACCGGCGGCGTGACGGCTAGCTACGCCATGCTCGGCGATATCCATATTGCCGAACCGGGCGCACTGATCGGCTTTGCCGGGCAGCGCGTCATTCAGGACACGATCCGCGAACAGTTGCCCGATGGCTTCCAGCGCGCCGAATATCTACACAAGCATGGCATGGTGGATATGGTGGTCCATCGCCGCGACCTCAAAGCAACGCTGGCGACCCTGCTCGATTACCTCACCCCGGCCAAGGCTGCCTGAGGCACGGCATGCGGGACTTCGCCCGCTCCGACAGTCCGGCAGTGCAGCGACAGCTCGACCGGCTGGCCGCGCTGTCCATTCCCGAAGGCAGGCTTGGCCTCGATACGATACGCGCGCTCCTGGACAGGCTCGGCAATCCGCACCACCGCCTGCCGCCCGTCTTCCATGTCGCCGGAACCAACGGCAAGGGGTCGACCTGCGCCTTCCTGCGCGCAATGCTCGAGGAACAGGGATACACGGTTCATGTTACTACGAGCCCGCACCTTGTGCGGTACAACGAACGCATCCGTCTCGCAGGAACACTGATCGATGACGACCGGCTGGCCGAACTGCTCGCCGAAGTGCTCGATGCAGGCGAAGATCTCGGCCCCAGCTTTTTCGAAGTCACGATCGCCGCAGCATTCTCCGAATTCGCCCGCGTCCCCGCCGATGCCTGCGTCGTGGAAGTCGGCCTGGGCGGACGCTTCGATGCGACCAATGTTCTGGAACCCGAAAGTGTCGCTGCCTGCGGCATCGCATCGCTGGGCATCGATCACGAACGCTTCCTGCTCACCCCGGAAGAAGGCGCTCCGACGGAGCCTATCGCGCGCATTGCCTTCGAAAAGGCTGGCATCGCAAAGGCCGGGGTTCCACTCGTCTGCCTGTCCTATCCAGCCGATGCACGCGCCCAGATTCAGACCGCTGCGGAGCGGGCAAAAGCGCAGCTTGCGCTGCTCGATTACGACTGGGACGTCGAAATCGGCCTCGGCCTCAGCTATCGCGACCGGCGCGGCAGCCTGAATCTGCCCCGCCCCGCATTGCCCGGCGATCATCAGGCGCTGAACGCCTCGCTGGCCGTGGCCATGCTTCGCCATCAGGACAAGCTGCGGATCACGCCCGGGGCCATCGCTCGCGGGATGGGCCAGGCGCGCTGGCCAGCGCGCCTTCAGCGCCTTTTGCCGGGTCCGCTGGCCGGTCAGCGCGAAGTCTGGCTGGATGGCGGGCACAATGCCGATGCGGGCCGCATGTTGGGCAGGCACTTTTCGGGCCGACGCCTGCATCTCATCATCGGCATGCTGGAAAGCAAGGATCCCGCGGCCATCATCACGCCGCTGGCGGATAGCCTGGCCAGCATTTCCGCCGTTGCCGTGCCGGGCCATGACTGGCATCCGCCTGAAGCCTTTGGCGACCATGCGGCGGCGCAAAGCGATGTCGCGGCGGCTCTCGCCAGCCTGCCCGAAGACGGTCTGCCGGTGCTGATCGCCGGATCGCTCTATCTCGCCGGGGACGTTCTCCGGCAGAACGGCGAGCTACCCGACTAGAACGCCCGGCGCTCCCGCCAAGCTCATTCGGCTGGCTCAGCGGATCCGGCCTCGGGTGCGATAATGCCGGCATCATCCTTCGCACGGCTGACCCGCCACCATTCGATGCATACCAGCACCGCTGCCCCCAGCCCGATCCAAGTCGTCAGTATGAAGACGTCGTAATAACCCTGATTCTCGATCATCTCGCCCAGTGCCCCCCGGCCCAGCGTCCCGACCAGCAGTGTCAGCGACGACAGAAGCGCATATTGGACTGCGCTGAATTTCTTCGACACGATCGATGACAGCCAGGCGATATAGGCCGCCCCCGCTATGCCGATCGCCAGGTTTTCGAAGGCAATGGTAATGGTCAATCGGGCCAGATCGGCATCGCCGATACCCGGCACCTGTTCGATCAGATAGGTAAAGCCTATTGCATCGCTGAATGCCTGCATATTCGCACCGCCGATGGCCATGTCGGCATACAGCAAGTTCGTCAGCGCTGCGAGGATACCGCCGATCAGCAGTGTTGCCATCCGCCCGATGGTGGTCAGCATCAGCCCCCCCAGCGCCAGCCCCGCGATGATTGCCCCAACGCCGAAGAACTTGGACGCGAAGGCCACGTCGTCATTGGTATACTGCAACTCGCCTAGATAGAACGGATACGCAAAAGTACCCCAGATCGCATCGCAGATCCGATAGGTCAGCACGACGGCCAGGATCAGCACGAGCGACCAGCCCAGGCGGCCCACGAATTCCACCAAGGGCAGCACCAGTGCACGGTAGAGATGGTCGAGCGCATACGCAGTTCCGCCCACCGCCGGTGCATCTTCGGCAAGCAGGTTCCGTCCCTGCTTCTGCTGGCTCGACAGCCAGCCTGCGATCAGTGCGGGCAGTATGATCGTCGCCACGATGATCCACGGCCCCCAGGTAAGCGTAAAATCGGTCGGATTGGGTCGATCTTCGGGCGCATACGTCATCGACATGATCATGAAGGCCAGCACGGCACCGATGGCCAGTGCCCATAGAAGCGCAACGGCCGCCAGTGCGCGGTTCCGCACGGAAGGTACCAGTTCACCTGCCTTGCGCAGCGCCCGAACCTGTTCGTCGCCCTCCGTCAGTTCGGCCGCGCCTTCCGCATTCGGAGCGAACAGGCCGACCGCGCCGACGAACAGCAAGATGCCGCCCATCATCATATAGGTTTCCGGCCAGCCGATCCGCGCAGCGATGATCAGGCCGAGCGCGCCGCCCACCAGCGAGGAGAGGCGATAACCCATCTGGTAGACGGTGGAGAGAATATCGATCGTCGCCACTTCGTCTGCGACATCGATGCGCCATGCATTGATCGCGATATCCTGTGTCGCACTGGCAAAGGCGCCGATCCCTGCCAGCAGCGAGAACATGCCGAGCTGCGTTCGCGGTTCGAGCACGCTCATCGTCACCAGGATCGCCCCCAGCAGAAGCTGCATCGGAATGATCCATTGCTTGCGCCTGCCCAGCTTTCGCAGCAGCGGAATATCGACCTTGTCGATCAGCGGCGACCACAGGAACTGGAATGCGTAAGCCAGACCGATGAGCGAGAAGATGCCCATCGTCTCGAGGTCCACATCCGCTTCGGTCAGCCAGGCAAACAGCGTGCCCAGGAAAAGTGCGAACGGCAGCCCGCTGGCAAAGCCGAACAGCAGCATGAAGCCGGTCTTGCGGTTGCCGAGCGCCAGACCAAGCGCTCGCCAGGCTGAAATCTTTTTCTTATGTTCTGCGACCGCGGCCATTCCCTAGCGTCCTTCCTATCGGGCGTGTAATTTGCAACACTAACGGAGTGTGAGAGAGAGGAACAGGCGTCATGAGCGATGTCGACACCAAACATTCGGCGCGGCGACCAACCGACGGCATGCTGGCTTTGGCGAAGGACATCGCAGACGGGCGCATGCGCGATTCCTCGCAGGCTACCACCGTTCCCGCCAGCGTCTATACCGACCCCGGATACTGGGCGCGCGAGAAGGCCGCGATCTACGACCGGCTGCCGCAGATCCTCGCCCCGTCGGCGCTGCTTCCGGACCCCGGGATGGCAGTCCCTCACGATGCAACCGGGCGCCCCCTCCTGATCACGCGCGATGGCGACGGCAGGGCACGCGTATTCCTCAACGTCTGCCGCCACCGTGGCACCCGGCTGGTGGAAGGCGCCGAGGTGCAATGTACCAAGAAGCTTGTCTGCCCCTACCACGCATGGACCTATTCGGTGGACGGGCGATTGCTTGCCCTGCCCCGGCCCGACACCTTCCCGGGCCTCGACAAGAGCGACTACGGCCTTGTCGAACTGCCCAGCAGGGAAACCGGTGGGCTGATCTGGTTCTGCCCGCAGGATGGCCCAGCCGATTTCTCGCTGGCGGAAGAGATCGGCCAGGATTTCGATGCACTCGGCATGGGCGACCAGGTCCTGTTTCGCCGCAAGACGCACGAGGTCGCCGGTAACTGGAAGCTCATCATGGACGCTTTCCTGGAAAGTTATCACGTCACCCGCCTGCATGCGAAGACCATCGGCCCCTTCTTCAAGGACGGCGCCACCAGCGGCGACATGATCGGCCCCCATTCGCGCAGCGCTGTGGGGCGGCTCGAGGAAATGGAAGGCATCGATCTGGAGGATATGGCGCAGCTGCGCCGTGTGGTGACCTTTGCGTACCAACTTCTGCCGGGTGCCCTCATCATCCCCAGCCCGGACTACATCAATGTCATGGTGATGATGCCGCAGGCGCACGACCGCACGCTGGTCGAAGATTTCATGCTCATTCCGGAACACCCCGCGACCGACAAGGCGCGCGACCACTGGGAACGCAGCTGGGCGTTGCTCGATGGCGGCGTGTTCGCCGGTGAAGATTTCCGCGCGGCCGAGCTCGGTCAGCAGGGGCTCGCCACGGGCGCGGTCCCATACCTCACCCTCGGTACACTCGAAGGCGGCATCCGGCGCTATCACGAAACCGTCGAAGAGGCCCTGCGCGCAGCCAACTGACGCGCTCACCGCGCTGGTCTCTGCTCAGCTTGCGCTTCCGCTTGGGCGGGGTTGTGTGTAATGGCGCGCCCATGGCCGACAATCGATTACCAGAAGAGGGCGACCGGATCGCCAAGTTACTCGCCCGTGCAGGCATAGCGAGCCGTCGAGAAATCGAACGCATGATCGCCGACGGTCGCGTGTCGATCGACGGCAAGGTTCTGACCACACCCGCCGTGAAGCTGAACAACCTCAACGGTGTGACCGTGGACGGAAAGGTCGTCGCCCAGGCCGAAGCGCCGCGCCTCTTCGCGTTTCACAAACCCTCGGGCCTCATCACGGCAGAACGCGACCCCAAGGGCCGCCCGACCATCTACACGGCGCTGCGCAACGCCCTGCCCAAGAATGCCGGCCGGGTCATGCCCGTGGGGCGCCTCGACTTCAACACCGAGGGCCTGCTGCTGCTGACCAATGACGGTGAGATGAAGCGCGCGATGGAACTGCCGTCCTCCGGCATTCCCCGCACCTATCGCGCGCGCGCCTTCGGCGACATCACACAGGCGCAGCTCGACGAATTGATCGAAGGTATCGAAATCGATGGCATTCGCTACGGCCGGATCGAAGCCGATCTGGAACGCGGATCGGGCAAGAACCGCTGGGTTCAGATGACGCTGACCGAAGGCAAGAACCGCGAAGTTCGCCTCGTGCTCGAACATCTCGGCCTGCAGGTCAATCGCCTGCTGCGCGTCGGCTACGGTCCGTTCGAACTGGGCGAACTTGCCCGCGGACAGGCGGTGGAGATCCGTCAGGCGGACGTCGAGCGATTCCGCAAGCAATTGACCCGAGCCCGCAAATGAGAATCATCGCAGGCGAATGGCGCGGCCGCAGGCTGACCGCTCCGCCCGGAGAGGTGACGCGCCCGACGGCGGATCGCACGCGCGAAACGCTCTTCAATATGCTCGCAAGCAGGCTCGGATCGTTCGAAGGAGTTAACGTCGTCGACCTGTTCGCGGGATCGGGCGCGCTCGGGCTCGAAGCGCTATCGCGCGGCGCTGCCTCCTGTCTCTTCGTCGAACAGGATGCCGATGCGGTAAAATCCATCCGGAAGAATATCGAGTTCCTCGACGCGAGGACACGCACGACCGTCCAGCAGGCCTCCGTGATGAGCCTCGGTCCGGCTAAGGCCCCACACGACCTGATCCTGCTCGATCCGCCTTACGATACCGGAGCAGGCCATGTGGCCATCGACCGGCTGACGCGTCTGGGATGGATCGGCCCGGCGACTTGGGTCGCGCTGGAAACCGGGGCAAGGGAAGAGCGCGAACTGCGCGGCCTCGAAGTTGTGGCGGACAGAAAAATGGGCAAGGCGAAGGTATCTCTTCTCCGCCTTGCCCAATGATTTGATCCAGACCGATTACATCGGATCGGTGGCTGCATCCGTTTCGGGTTCGACCGGTGCGGTAGTGTCGCCCATCGGATCGGCCGGTGCCGTAGTATCAGTCATCGGCTCGGTAGGGGCCGCCGGTGCGGTTGTTGTGGGCGCAGTGGTTGCCGGTGCAGTCTGGGCTGCGGCCTGAGCTTCGATCTGCGTCCAGGCCTGCGCCTGCTGCTCGGCACTAAGGGCCGTGATCGTCACCTTGTTTTCGTCCGAAATCCGCCAGAACAGTTCCTGACGCTCCGGTGTAAGGCCCCAGTAATAAGCCTTTACATCTTCCGGCCACGCATCGAACTGGGTCTGCTGCTCGGTCGGCCATCCATCATAGGAAACCTGCTGTTCAGCAGTCATGGTCGTCGCAGCATCGGCAGTGTCGGTTTCCGCTGTCATGTCCTGTGCAACAGCCGGGATAGATACGGCAGCAAGTGCGCCGCCAGCTATGTAATAGAATGTCTTACGCATCATTGGTCCTTTCGTTTGGCCACTCGGCCTTCCTGAGGCACAATTCGCATGTGCTCGATTATGGGGGATCAACGGACGGTGCGGGGATTTGGCTGCGGCTCGAACGCAGCCGCGGACCGGTTTGTCGTAAAATGTGCTCAAAATGCGGCAAGCTGCGCCTCGCCCCATAAGATAATTTCGAGGAAAACCCGCTAACACCATGATGAGAATAAGAAAAGGGGCGGGAACACCATGGTGTCCCCGCCCCCTCCAAGCGTCGCGCTGCCAGCTTGGGGCGCGCGAGCGGAAAGCCTGTTGTTATGAACCTGGCTTGGTCGCAGGCAGCGGCTCGTCGATTTCGCTCGCGGGCTTGCCCGGCCAGTATTCGAGCGGACGGGTGCCGGTCTTGTTCTTTTCCCAGCTGTTGATGCAACCGTCCTGCTGATCGCCGCGGCAGACGGGCACGTCTTCACCCGATGCAGCCGCATAACCCGAAGGGGTTGCCTGCGTGACTTCCTTGCTCACGAACCGCGGCGTGGCCGAACTCGTGGACGCACCGGCGGTCGTCGCAGTACGCGCTGTTGCCGTGCTGGACGGGGCAGAAGTGGTCGCAGCCGGGGCAGCGCTCATCTGAGAAGAAATCTGCGTCCACGCCTGCGTGCGGGCTTCAGGCGTCATTTCATAAATGCGCACGCGCTGATCGTCCGTCAGCACCCACCAGCCTTCGACCTGCGCCGGGGTTAGCGTCCAGTAATATTCCTGCACCTCGTCAGGCCAGGCGTCATAGGTCGTCTGCCGGTCGGCAGGCCAGCCGTCATACATGGTCTGCTGCTCGTCGGTCAGGACATAGACCGTACCGTCGGCATCTACTGCCACGTCCTGCGCGATGGCAGGAACGGCCGTAAAGGCGATTGCCGCGGCGCCGGCGAAGATAAGATTACGCATAGGAGAAGTCTCCATTATCGTTGTCATTGCCCGTCTTACGCAGGAAACGGGTCGTCGGTTCCAGAGGGGGGCCATGCGCAGGGCTTGTGTTCTGCCTTGGCGTTCCCTAGCTGTTCCGGACTTCATGTCCGACCCATCACCCTCGTCCGGCGCGCTCGAAAAGGCGCAGATTCCCGCCTATGCGGCCCAGTTGAACGCACCCCAGCGCGATGCCGTATTGACCACGGAAGGACCGGTGTTGATGCTTGCTGGGGCGGGCACTGGCAAGACCGCGGCACTCACCGCACGTTTGGCACATCTCATCGCAACCCGGCGCGCATGGCCAAGCGAAATCCTGTGCGTCACCTTCACCAACAAGGCAGCGCGCGAAATGCGCGAGCGTGTGAGCCGTCATATTGGGGATGCGGTCGAAGGCATGCCCTGGTTGGGGACCTTCCATTCCATCGGCGCACGCATGCTGCGCCGTCACGCCGAACTGGTGGGACTTGAAAGCAATTACACGATCATCGATACCGACGATCAGCTTCGTCTGCTCAAGCAGTTGATCCAGGAAAACGATCTCGACGAAAAGCGCTGGCCCGCCCGCCAACTGGCCGGTTTGATCGACCGTTGGAAGAACCGCGGCCTCAATCCCGGCGATCTCGATGCGGTCGAAAATGAAGCTTATGCCAATGGCCGCGGCGCGCAGTTCTACAAACTGTATCAGGACCGCCTCAAGACCCTCAACGCCTGCGACTTCGGCGATTTGCTACTGCATATCCTCAACATCTTTCGCGATCACCGCGATGTGCTGGAACAGTATCAGCAGCGCTTCAAATACATCCTCGTCGACGAATATCAGGATACCAATCAGGTCCAGTACCTCTGGCTGCGCCTGCTTGCCCAGGCGCGCAAGAACATCTGCGTGGTGGGCGATGATGATCAGTCCATATATTCATGGCGCGGTGCAGAAGTTGCCAATATCCTCAAGTTTGAAAAGGATTTTCCTGGCGCAGCTGTGATCAAGCTTGAACAGAACTACCGCTCTACGCCACAGATCCTTGCCGCAGCATCGGGACTTATCGATGCCAATAGCGAACGGCTCGGCAAGACGCTGTGGACCGAACTGCCCGCCGGCGAAAAGGTCCGGGTTATCGGTGTCTGGGATGCGCCCGAAGAAGCGCGCCGCGTGGGCGAAGACATAGAGCGGCTGGAAGCCGAAGGCGCTCCGCTGGACGAAGTCGCCATTCTCGTTCGCGCACAATATCAGACGCGCGAATTCGAAGACCGCTTCATCCAGATCGGCCTCAACTATCGCATTGTGGGCGGCTTCCGCTTCTACGAACGGGCCGAGATCCGCGATGCGCTCGCCTATCTGCGCACCATTGCCCAGCCGGCCGACGATCTGGCATTCGAACGGATCTACAATCAGCCCAAGCGCGGCCTTGGCGCAAAGACGCTGGAAGCCATGCGCCGCCATGCGCGCCGCACGCAGGCGCCGCTGGCCGCCGCCAGTCTCGACCTGTGCGATACGGACGAATTGCCGGCGCGCGCACGCAACACTCTGATCGGCCTGCTGGGCCAGTTCGTTCACTGGCGGGAGCTATCGGAACAGATCACGCCGTCCGAACTGTTGCGCACGGTGATCGCCGAAAGCGGCTACGTGGACATGCTGCAGAAGGATCGCAGCGCAGAGAGCGCGGGTCGCCTCGAAAACCTGACCGAACTCGCCCGCGCCATGGAAGAATACGACACGCTCGGCGATTTCCTCGAACATGTCAGCCTGGTGATGGACAATGAACGGGCCAATGACGGTGAGAAAGTCACTATCATGACCATGCATGCGGCCAAGGGGCTGGAGTTCGATCATGTCTTCCTCCCCGGTTGGGAAGAAGGCGTCTTTCCCAGCCAACGCGCTATCGACGAAGGCGGGCTGGCCAGCCTCGAGGAAGAGCGCCGCCTCGCCTATGTCGCGATCACGCGCGCAAAGCGCCGCTGCTCGATCTTTCACGCCGCAAACCGCCGCATCTATGGCCAGTGGACCAGTTCGATACCCAGCCGCTTTATCGAGGAACTGCCCGAAGAACACGTGAAGAGCGAAACTACCATGACCGGTGGTGCCTCGCTCTGGCGCGCGAACTGGAGCGAGACCGACGACCCCTTCGCTCACGTGTCATCCAACCGCCCGGATCGCTCGGGCGCGCGCGGCCCCGGATGGCAGCGGGCCCTGTCGACGAAATATGATGCGACGCCCAAGCGTATAGCCGAACCGGGCCGCAGCGCCGCCAGCTTCGCGGCCAAGCCCCGCAGCGACATCGCCGATGGCGCCCGCGTTTTCCATGACAAGTTCGGCTACGGCACCGTAACCGGCCAAGAAGGCAACAAGCTGACGATCGATTTCGAAAAAGCCGGCGAAAAACGCGTGCTCGACAGCTTCGTCACCTTGGCCGACTAGACCGCCTCATCGCATCCCTGCGCAAGCGGCGTACTTTCACGCTTCCAGTATCGCCCCTCGAATGGACGACCTAGCTCACCGAGAAAGCCCCGCGTACCTTCCGCGATGCCCGTCTCGCAATTCAGATGGGGTGCCGGGTCCCGATAGGTTCCGAAAAGCCGATCCCACAGCGTGACCGTATTGCCATAATTGGCCCCCATCAGCGCTTCGTCGCGAATATGGTGGAGCCGATGCGCGGCTGGTGAAATCATTACCTTGCCCAAGAGACCCAGAGTCCATGGGACATCGGCGTGAATAAAAAATGCCCACCAACTGCGAAGAACGCCGGCCGTTGCGATCGCCCATTCAGGGAAGCCGATCAAAAAAAGGATCCAGACGTCGATCAGTACAGTAAACAGCTTGCTCAGCGGGTGTTTGCGCTGCACCGAAAGCCAATGCAGCGCCGTGTCTGCATGATGGGTTGCGTGGATCGGCCAGAGCATGGGATGGTGTTCCGCTCGATGCCGCCAGTAAACGACAAAATCGGACACAAGCACGGTAACTGCGACGACGATCACATCGTAACTATTGCTCCAGAATGCCATCATCGCGGGCATCACAGCGATGTGATTGCGAATGAACCCTTCAGGCATGGCGAATAGCGGAGCGAGAAGAACGACATTAAACAGCATCAACGCAAGGTTTGTAGTGAACTCACCATGCACGCGCATCAGCGCTTTTCCAATCGCACGGCGCTTGACCACCAGAGCCAGCGCACCAAACAATGAACCGGCCATCGCCAAGATAGTCAGCGCCATCAGCGCGTGGTGGGCTATCGTTTCCATAAACCGCCGATATGCCGCGGCTGTAGTTAGGAACCCGTTAAATCAGGTGGCGGAGATGTCGAGAAAGCCCGGGCGCGGCCCGTTCCATTCGCCCGCCGCAACCGGCGCTTCGTCTTCGTTGCGGCGTTTGCGCGGTTCGCGCTTGGCCTTCGGTGCTCGCTCCGGCTTGGTCCGCGGTGCGAAATCATCGTCCTCGCGCTTCTTCCGGCTGCGCTTGGGCTGCTCTTCCGGTTCCGCCGTCTCTTGGGGCTTCGGCGTATTCTCGACCAGATCGACGCGCACGTCCTTCTTGCCGAACACGGGTACTTTCGCACCGGTCAGCTTTTCAACGTTGGCGATCGCCTCAGCGTCTTCTTCTGCCACGAAGGTGAACGCGCGTCCTTTGGCACCCGCCCTGCCCGTGCGGCCGATACGGTGAACGTAATCGTCCGGGTGCCAGGGCGTGTCGAAATTGAACACGTGGCTCACGCCTTTTACGTCGAGGCCGCGCGCTGCGACGTCCGATGCGACGAGAATATTGATCTCGCCCTTCTTGAACCGGTCGAGTTCCTTCAGGCGATTCGATTGATCCATGTCCCCGTGGATTTCGCCACTCCGGAAGCCATGGCGCTGCAGGCTCTTGTTGAGCTCGCGCACCGTCGTCTTGCGGTTGGCAAAAACGATCGCGGTTTCGACCTGGTCGTGATTGAGCAGCCAGCGCAGCGTCTCGCGCTTCTGGCGGCTCTTCACCGGAATCTTGAAAGCGGTAATGTCCTTATTCGTGGTCGCGGCGCGGCTGACCTCGATCCGCTTGGGGTTATTGAGGAATTTCTTTGTCAGCTTCTCGATCGGGGGCGGCATCGTCGCCGAGAAAAGCATCGTCTGCCGCGTTTCGGGCAGTTTCGAACAGATGAACTCGATGTCGGGAATGAAACCCATGTCGAGCATGCGGTCCGCTTCGTCGATAACCAGCAGTTCGCAGCCATTCAGCAGGATCTTGCCTCGCTCGAACAGATCCATCAGGCGGCCCGGCGTCGCAATCAGCACATCGACGCCTTCGTTCAGCGCCTTGACCTGATCGCCCATCTGCACGCCGCCGATCAGCAAGGCGAGCTTGAGATCGTGATTCTTGCCGTATTTCTCGAAGTTTTCGGCGACCTGGGCTGCAAGTTCGCGAGTCGGCGCCAGGATCAGCGAACGCGGCATCAGCGCCCGGCGGCGGCCACTGGCCATGATGTCGATCATGGGCAGTACGAAACTCGCCGTCTTGCCCGTACCCGTCTGGGCAATACCGATGATGTCCTTCATCATCAGCACCGGCGGGATGGCCTCGCGCTGGATGTCGGTCGGCTCGGTATAGCCGGCTTCGCTTACTGCCCTGAGCAAGTCTTCGGAAAGGCCGAGATCGGCAAAAGTCATGTGGTTCGAAATTGTCCCTGGAACATGGGCCGACGCGAAATTGCGCATGCGCAGCATCGGCTGGCGCCGCCCTTCGCCGGAAATGCGGTAAAAGTCAAGAAAACGGCGTTAGTCGCCCTTCAGCGATCCCCGCCCACCGCTACGAGGCGGCTGAAATGGGAAATCCTGCATTTCGCTCCGGCCCTCGACATCAGCCGATCTCGATCCACGCAAAGTTTCCCGTCCTCGCTACGCTCGACATAGAAGCCGAGGTAGAAGTCGCGGGGGCTGCAGGACTTTTCCAACTCGGCCGAAATGATGTGCCGGTCCCGCATGTACATCATCAACCTGCTACCGCGATCGGAAACGCCCACGATGTCGCCGGCATCGACACATTTCCCGTGCGGACGCTCGACCAACCGTGGGGGAACCGCCTGCTGCGGCAACTCGCTCAACATGCTTCGGCTGATGCTGCTCGGCCGCGGGCTGACGCGCATGATGACCCGCCGCTCGATCCTGACCTGATTGACGATCGGTATTATCGTCGTGTCGACGAATCCGCGCCATGCCGGCCTGCGCGCAGACAGCGCTTTCAGATCGTCCGACCCAGCCTCGCTATCCTGGGCATGACGTGCGGCCATATCAGATCCCGTCCCCTGCGGAGTGCCCAATGCGATAAGCATGGCAGCCAGGGGGGAAAGGAAGGACATGGGGTTGGTACGAAAGCTCCTCTGCCCGCAGGTTTTGGTGACGTGCGGGAATCCAGAGAATGCCGATGCGCCCCCACGCTTGAATGCGGGCTTAATTGTTCGGCATAGATTGGCAAGTGCTGGTAATCGCTTGTCCGAATGTGGCAAAGACGCCGCATCATGAGAGACAGAGACACTTTCCGAAGCGCAGCGGCAGAATTGCTGGGGCCGCGAGGGTTTACATACGACAAGGATCTTGTGGAGCCGTGGCTGACCGACTGGCGTGGCCGTTACACCGGCAAGGCTGTCGGGCTGGCATCTCCCGCATCGACCGATGAAGCGTCGCGCTTCGTGAAGCTGTGCAGCGCGCATGGCATACCGATCGTACCACAGGGCGGTAACAGCGGAATGTCGGGCGGTGCTACGCCAGACGACGGGGGCGAAAGCGTGATTCTTTCACTTCGCCGAATGAACACAATCCGCGAGTTGGACGTCGCTGCCCAGCAGGTTACCTGCGATGCCGGTGTGGTCTTGCAAACGCTGCACGAGGCCGCAGAAGCGGAAGACCTTCGGTTTCCCTTGACCCTCGGTGGGAAGGGATCGGCCACGATTGGTGGCCTTGTTTCAACCAATGCCGGGGGCACGCAGGTCCTGCGCCACGGTACCATGCGTGCGCAGGTTCTCGGCTTGGAAAGTGTGCTGGCCGATGGTTCCGTTTTTTCGAACCTCGTCCCGCTCAAGAAAGACAATCGCGGTTTCGATCTCAAACAATTGCTGATCGGTTCTGAAGGGACTCTTGGAATTGTTACGGCCGCCACATTGCGTCTCGTGCCGCAAACGGCGCAGCGGCGTGTGGCTTGGATCGGCTTGTCGAGCATTTCGAGGGCGCGCGAATTGCTGCTTCACTGCGAGAAACGTGCAGGCGATGCGCTAGAAGGCTTCGAAGTGCTGCCTCACCATTGCCTCCAGTCGGTGCTCGCACATCTGCCCGATTCGCGAAGTCCATTGTCCAGTAACCACGCATGGTACGCATTGGTCGAACTGGTCGCCGAAGCTGCTGACGCAGACGCGATCGACGGGCTCGCCGAAGACGTGCTGCACAGCGCTATGGAACGTGACCTCATCCAAGATGCGGTGATATCTGCGAGCGAAGCGCAGGCGGAAGCTTTTTGGTTGCTGCGCGAGAGCATCTCTCCTGCAGAAAGAGCCATCGGCCCAGCGATGCAGCATGACATTTCCGTCCCGGTGGCGCGCATGGCCGAGTTCGTCGAATCCGCCTCTCCCGAAATCGAAAAACGATTTCCCGGCACGACAGCAATTGGATTCGGGCACCTTGGCGACGGCAATATCCATTATCACGTACTTGCTCCCCCAAATGCCGTCCAAGGCGAATGGGAAATGACTGACGGCAAAATCATCAGCGCCTGTGTGCATGATCTTGTCACCGAGTTTGGCGGATCGATCAGCGCGGAACACGGGATCGGTCAGATGAAGAGAGACGAATTAAGCAGGCTTGGCGATCCTGTGGCGCTAGGACTAATGCGGGCTATAAAACAGGCGCTCGACCCACAGGGAATACTCAATCCTGGCAAACTCGTGCCGCTTGCACCCGACGCGCCAACACCGTAAAGCGCCCGCTTCGAACGCTTGCCTGCCGGCTTGTCGACAATCCAACTGAATTTCGGAGAGATCCATGGCCAGCGCGCCGCAGCCCAACCTGCCCCTGTTTTTCAAAGACCTCATGCCGCTCAACAGCAAGGACCATGCGAACTATCGCTCGCGTCCGATGACCAAGGCGCCATGGCTTGCCAAACAGCATGCCATCCCGCTGACAGTCGATGAATTCGTGCAGGCACAGCGTGACATGCCGATCGTGTTTTCCACCGGCCCCGATGCCGTGCCGCTGGCACTGATGGGCCTCAACGATGGCGTAAACACCTTCTGCGACGATGAAGGCACTGTCACCGAGCAGGTTTACATTCCTGCCTATGTCCGTCGTTACCCGTTCATGCTTGCTCGGCTGAACCAGAACAGCGACGATCTTTCTCTGTGCTTCGATCCGACTGCTGAAAACATCGGCGAGTTCGAAGATGGCCAGCCTCTTTTCGAAGATGGTCAGCCCAGCGAAGGCACCAAGGAAATCCTCAGCTTCTGCGAACAGTTCGAGCATGCCGGTCAACGCACGCAGAATTTCATGAAGGAATTGAAGGACCACGACCTGCTGATGGAAGGCGAAGTCGCCATCACGGAACAGGGTAATGACAAGCCTTTCGTTTATCGCGGTTTCCAGATGATCAATCAGGAAAAGCTGCGCGAACTTCGCGGCGACCAGTTGCGCAAGTGGACCGAGAATGGCTTGCTGCCGCTCATCTGGGCACAGATCTTTTCGATGGACATGATGCGCACGATCTTCGGTCGTCAGATCCAGCAAGGCAAAGTACCGCAGCCCGACGCCGCCACCGCGGCAGTGCCTACTGCGTAAGGCCTCAAAACTTAGCAAATCGAGGGCGCGCCCGCATGCGGGTTGCGCCCTCTTTTTATTTACAGACCTCGCCACTTAGGAGAACCGCGCTCTTGCCGACACTCTTCGGCATCTCGCCTCTGACGAAGCGCATTGCGGCGAACTGTTTTAAGTCAGCGCCGAATCTCTCCGAACCGCTTGAAACGGCTTCATACCCACCTATTTTGGTGATGCTGGCAGGGCTTCCCCTCATGGCTCTTCCGGCAAATGCACGTGAGTGCATTTCCTCCCTGAACCTTGGCCACCTCGCGCAACTGCGCGAGGTGGTTTTTTATCGTCTACCTACTCCGCTGCCTGTGGCATCTGCCGGTTGCCACTGATGGCCTCCACCTCGGCAGCCATCGTCTCGACAAGCCCTGCCAGCAATTTAGTGATCGCCCCTGCCCGAAAACTCGGCTGATCGAGATTGGCATCGAGATACGACGTGCGGCACACCTCTATCTGCATGGCATGTATGCCTCGCGCGGTTTGCCCATATCGATCGAGGACGTATCCTCCCGAATACGGACGGTTGTGCGCAACACGCCAACCTTGTGCCGAAAGATAGCGAATGGCCAGATCGACCAATCCGGGATCACAGGAAGCGCCGAACCGATCGCCGATCACGAATTCGGCCGGTCGGTCCTCCGGATGGGTTTTCCGCAGCGGCGGCATCGAATGCAGGTCAATCAAGAGCACAGCGCCCCACCGATCGCGCAGCCTTTCCAATTCACTGGCCAGAGCCATGTGATAGGGCCTGTAAATCCCTTCGATCCAGCTGTCGAGCTCGGCCTTCTCAAGCGGTTGCCGCCAGATTTCCCCCATGCCGGGAATGCGGCGCGGTACGAGGCCCAATCCATTGCGTGAGCGACGATTGGCAAGCGAGTGCCGAACCGCACGGGGCTTTTCGCCGCGGACCATGGACCAATCGATATCGTCTGCCGACCGGTTCAGATCGATCATTGCGCGAGGCGCGTCTGCCATCATCAGGCTAGCCCCCGCCGCCGCCGCAACTGGGCGGGCGACGACATCGATATAGCGATCCTCGAGCCGAAGCATTGCCTGCGCGGAATCTCGAAGTGCCGAAACGACCGCCTCAGGATAACACCTTCCGCTATGTGGAACTGATACAAGAACCGGAACGCTGCATTGCGCCGAGCGCCAAAGCCGATAGGCCGGTCCGGCACATCCGGCAATCTGCCCACCACCCGAAAGCTCGATATCCGTCGCCGATTCTGACTGAATCTCCCGCATCGAACGAGCGTTGTCCGCGAAAGATCATTAATCAAGACCGGAATTGCCAAGCCCCGGCTACGGTGCGCAAAAACTGTCCCATATTTACATTACCCGTTTGCGATACATGCTTTTTTAAAGCGGCGAGGCTACAAGGCCCCCATGACGAACACAGCGACTCAGCGGATCCTGCTTGCAGAGGATGACGATGCAATGCGCGTTTATCTCGAACGCGCCCTCGTCAATGCTGGATACAAGGTGGATTCGGTTGATCGCGGCACCGCTGCCGTTCCCCTCCTGGTGGAAAGCGATTACGACCTATTGCTGTCCGATATCGTCATGCCGGAAATGGACGGCATCGAACTTGCCCAGAAATGCAATGAGGTAAGCCCGCATACAAAGGTGATGTTCATCACCGGATTTGCCGCGGTCACCTTGAAGGCGAGCCGTGAGCAGCCGCATGCCAAGGTTCTGTCAAAACCCTTTCATTTGCGTGACCTCGTACTGGAAGTCGAACGGGTCTTGGACGACCGCGTGAGCGCCCGTCTGCAATAACTGGCGAATTGCCCTTGCGCGGCCAGATCAGCCTCGCTAAAGGGCCCGCCTGCCCCGGAAAGGGGCGCTCGATGGTGCGGGCGTATAGCTCAGTGGTAGAGCACTATGTTGACATCGTAGGGGTCGCAAGTTCAATCCTTGCTACGCCCACCATCGAAGCCTGAAAGTCGGCCCGGCCCATATGGGCGGCCCCTTGGCCCCAAGCCATTTCATCGCATTCTCGATGCGCTTCGCTGCGCTGACGCAGTCATTGCAAGCTCGACTTAAAACAGGGGCGCAATCATCGTCAGGAGATTGTCCGCGAGGCGGCGTGCCAAAGGACGCTGGGTAACGTTATCGGAGTCGATCTCGATAGCATCGTCCAACCAGAGATTCTGCCGGTTGCTCAGTTGAGTTGCGAACTCCGGGGACTCGAACAATATGTTGTTTTCAAAATTAAGGTCCAGGCTGCGCCGGTCCATATTCGACGATCCGATCAAGGCCAGCGTATTGTCGACCACCATCGTCTTCGCGTGCAGCAGCCCGCCTCGATATTCGAAGATTTTGACACCAGCCTCTACAAGTAACGGATAATAGGCTCGGCCGATGGCGCCGACGATACGGCTGTCGTTACGATGGGGAAATACGATACGAACCGCGACTCCCCGTCGGGCCGCGGCAACTATTGCAGCCAGTAGCGGGGGATCTGGCGCGAAATAGGGTGTGGTGATAGTCGCGCTGCTCTGCGCTGCGGCGAGCACGGCAGCAAACATCTCGCTCATGGTTCCGCGAGGTGAGAGCGGGCCCGTCCCCGTCGCGATTGCAGGAATGCCTGTCGGCGAAGGCCGAGGCGGCTGCGCAGACATTATCGCGCCAAGATCCTCTCCCGTTTCGACAGTCCACGCAGATGCGAAAATGATATCCGCCTGGCGCGCCACCGGCCCTTCGAAACGAGCGAGAACATCGACCCAGGGCGCAAACTTCCGTTTGATCAGAAATGCCGGGTCGGCGCAGTTCTGGCTTCCGCAATAGGTTATGCTTCCATCTATCACGGCAACCTTGCGATGGTTGCGCAGGTCGGTGCGATGCCCGGCAAGGAAGGCCATTCCGAACGGCACTTCCAACGATTTGCAAAGTCGGGCGCCCGCCTGGCGCATCATCGTCCACAAATCGGAGTTGATGAGCGCGCGCGATCCTATCGCGTCCGCTGCAATCCGGCAGGTCACCCCCCGCCGGGCAGCGCGACAGACCGCTTCAACGACCTCCCTGCCGTTGTTATCGTCGAGCCATATATAGAATGACAAGTGAACCGATTGCGCTGCCGCGTCGATGTCTTCAACGAGCATCGCGATGGCAGTATCTGAATCAGGCGCGAGGCGCGCAAGGTTGCCAGTGGAAGTGGGCCAGCGCGATGCCCCCTCGAAAGTGCGGAAGGCATTTGCATTCGGTCCCTCCCCGCCTGAATGGATCGCTGGCGAAGGTGCGAAAGGGAGCAGCTCTTCATATACAAGCCGTCCGCGCTGCCTGAACCTCTTCGACGTCCACGGCTCTCCGAACAGAACATACAATGTCAGCCCGACGAAGGGCAAAGCGATCAGCAGCAGCAACCACGCCGCACGTGCATAGGGATCGCGCCCCGCCAGCAGGATTGCCCTGGCGATGACAGCGAGGTGGAGCGCCGCGATGATTACCCAGATGGCTACATTCAGTTTAGTCAATTAAGCGCCACCATGTCCCCCGCTCGCCGGTGATCCTTCGAACCGACGCTGGTTCGTGCTGAAACATCCCGTCAGAATTCGCATGCGGCCGAATTCGATACAAGCATGGTGGATCCGAAAATCAGCGATTGTTTGCGCTCACACGCTCATGTTTGTGTCTAATCGTCCAGAATGTCCAAAATTAGGACAGGCGGAAAGAGTGCAGGTGAATCCACTGGTAATCAGTATGATTGTGTTTTACCAAAGAGAATAGGTTAACGAATCGATTAACCGGCCAGTCGCACCCACAATCAAAAGGCCTCTTCTCGCTTTAAGCGGGGGTCAGGTGGTGTGCGATTTCTGTGTAGAACCATAGATGAAGAATAAGAAAAGGGAAGCATAGTTTAAACAACTTGGGGGGTACGTATCATGCGTACGGTATCAACGAGTGTTTCACTTATCTGCTCAAACCCGATCGTCAGTGAAGGACTAAAGTCCATCCTGTATGATGAAGAATTTTCGGTTGTAGGTTTACACAAAACCTGTTCCGCCATGATTTCAGCCAAGGATCACGCTGCAATACCTGTCGGAATGATAGTCTTTGACGCCGATGCATCACGCAATATCGCCGAAGATGTTCATGCCGTGCGTCAGGCGTTTCCGGATTCGCGCCTAGTCGTCTTGCACGAAGGTCTCGAAGTCGATTGCCTCGTGGACGTGTTCGAAGCCGGCGCGGACGGTTATATCCTCAAGGAAATCTCGTGCGAATCCCTCGTTAACTGCCTTCAATTGGCAGCGCGTGGTGAGAAAGTTGTTCCGGGAGAGCTGGTCAAACAACTGCCGCACTTCACCTTGGCAACAGCCGACCGGACAAAGGCTGAAGGCGACCTTTCGAACCTTCTTTCCGAACGCGAGATCGCTACTCTGCGATGCCTCGTTATGGGTTACCCCAACAAGGTGATCGCTCGCCGTCTCGATATCGGCGAAGCGACCGTGAAAGTTCATGTGAAGGCAATTCTGCGCAAGCTTAATGTGCAGAACCGTACGCAAGCCGCGATCTGCGCCGTCAATCATGGGGTGCAGGCTGCCATGCCCGAAATTAAGGTACGCGCTCCCGTTGCGGCGATAGAGGCGGCGAGCAAGCCTGCCGACACGTGTGACACCGGCGCGCCACGCCCGTTTATGCTGGCCGAGACGCGTCCCGTGGAGCATGCGGTAAAGGCCTGAACCTCACCGGACGTTTGCTCGTGAGAGGCCTGGTGGAGATATAATCACCATTCGCCTGGCCGCCTTGGTGTCGAGGAAATCCGGAGATTCCGGCTTCACCTCCAAGCGTCAGTTGCTGGTCTTTGCCACCCGACTGAGGCCCTGGGCGAGTACGTCTAACGTGCCCTGCCTCTCGTACGCAAATAGCGAAGTGGAAATGCGATGAAGATCACAATGATCGGATCCGGGTATGTCGGCCTCGTTTCCGGCGCATGCTTCGCCGATTTCGGCCACGACGTTGTCTGCGTCGATCTCGATGAAGCTAAGATCGAGGCGTTGCGAGGCGGTAAGGTTCCGATTTTCGAGCCCGGACTTGCCGATCTGATAGAGCGCAATGCACGGGCCGGACGAATTTCGTTTACGACTGATCTGGCCCCTGCCGTCGCTCGTGCAGAGGTCGTATTCATCGCTGTCGGCACTCCGTCGCGCCGCGGGGACGGTCATGCCGACTTGAGTTTCGTCGAAGCCGCCGCCGCCGATATTGCGCGCGCGATGGACGGTTTTACCGTTGTCGTCACAAAGTCGACGGTTCCGGTCGGTACCGGCGACGAGGTGGAGCGGATCATTGCCACAACCCGGCCGGATGGCGAATTTGCGGTTGTCTCGAACCCCGAATTCCTCCGCGAAGGCGCCGCGATCGAGGATTTCAAGCGACCCGACCGCATCGTAATCGGCAGCGAAGACACGCGAGCGCTCGGCGTAATGCGCGAAGCCTATCGCCCGTTAAGCCTGAACAAATCGCCGATCCTCGAAATGAACCGTCGTTCGGCCGAACTCACCAAATATGCCGGCAATGCCTTTCTGGCGACCAAGATCACATTCATCAACGAAATCGCCGACCTTTGTGAAAAGACTGGCGCTGATGTGCAGCAGGTCGCTCGCGGCATGGGCCTCGACAAGCGGATCGGCAGCAAATTCCTCAATGCTGGCCCCGGTTATGGCGGTAGCTGCTTTCCCAAGGACACGCTCGCACTGCTCAAGACCGCCCAAGACTTCGAAGCCCCGCAAACCATTGTCGAAGCGGTCGTCCAGACGAATGAGAAGCGCAAACGCGCAATGGGCCGGAAAGTCATTCAAGCGATCGGCGGGGACGTACGCGGCAAAGTAGTGGCCGTGCTCGGGCTCACCTTCAAGCCGAACACCGATGATATGCGTGACAGCCCTGCAATTGCGATCGTGCAAACACTACAAGATGCAGGCGCCGTGGTTCATGCATATGATCCGGAAGGTATGCCCAATGCCAGCCAGATGTTCGAAGATGTGGTGTACTTCGATGACCCTTATGCGGCCATGAAGGATGCCGAAGGGCTCGCGATCGTGACTGAATGGGATGAGTTCAGAGCGCTAAACCTCACCAAGGTTCAATCGCTGCTCAAAGGCCTCGTCTTGGTCGATCTCAGGAATATCTATGATCGCGGCGAGCTGGAAATGCTTGGAATCAAGTATGTCGCTGTCGGTCGTTAGGAACCTGAACTTCGATGACGCGAGTTTCAAGGCGGTCTTCACGCCTAGGCGGTTTGCTATGAGAAGTTCCGACAGCGTCACCGTCCATACCGGGAGGCGCTTTCCGCAAATAGGATCGCTGGAGCCTCGCCGATGCCGAAAGTAATGTTCGTCATCTCTGGCCTCGGCGCTGGCGGCGCGGAGCGCGTTATTTCGCAGGTCGCCTCTCATTGGAATGGCCGCGGCTTCGCCGTAGAGATTGCCAGCTTCGACACGCCTTTCGATCCGGTTTTTCATCATTTCGACCCTGGCATCGGACTTCATCGTATCGGCGCAGGAGATACGGTAACGAAGAGACGCAAGCTGACAAAACTCGGCGACCTGCGCCGCCTCAGGCGGTTGTTACGCCACAGGCGACCGGACTTGGTCGTTTCTTTCCTTACCAAGAATAACCTGCTCGCTCTCTGCGCAACCATGGGCCTTTCGATCCCCGTCGTCTGTAGCGAGCGGAACAATCCAGAGCGGCAGGAAAAGAACCCGATCTGGAACCGTCTGCTCGCAATTGCTTACCGACGGGCAAAATTGATCGTCTGCCAAACGGCTGCGGTTAAGAGGTGCTTTCCTAAGGCCGTTGCGGATCGGGTGCGCATCGTTCCGAACCCCGTTAGCGCCTGGCCAATGCGGAGAATTGCAGCGAAGCCACCGCGTATCGTCGCGGTTGGCCGACTGACCGAGCAGAAAGGCTTCGATCTGCTTCTCGATGCATATGCGAGGGCAGAAACGAAGAATTGGCAACTCTACATCTTCGGTGAAGGTCCCCAGCGAAGTTCTCTTGAAGATAAAATTGCCCAGCTCGGGCTTGGGAGAAAAGCAAGGCTGGTGGGAAACAGTGTCGTGCCTGGCGACTGGACACGTAAAGCGGACCTATTTGTTCTTTCATCGCGTTACGAAGGCTTCCCCAATGTGCTCGGCGAAGCAATGGCAGCCGGATTGCCAGTCATCGCCACCCGATGCGACTTCGGACCCGCCGAGATGATCGATCATGGTCACTCGGGTCTGCTTGTGGCGCCCGAAGATGCGAACGCACTGAGCGTTGCCATTCAAGAATGTATTGACGACAGCGCGCTGCGGGACCGGCTCGGACATGAGGCGAGCCGGGCGGTCCGTGCCTTCTCACCACAGCGCGTGATGCGAATGTGGGACGAAGTCCTGAGTGAAGTTCTATCGGCAGCACCGGTGCTGCATCACAATATCACCGAAGCGAAAGAGCCGACCGCGTGACCGGGTTGCCCATCAAGATGCTGCTCACCTCGGCCGGTAGGCGCGCTGGACTTGTCGAAAGCTTCCGCCGTTCTGCAGAACGTATGGGAGTGAAGCTTGAGCTTCACGCCTGTGATCTGCATCCCGAACTGAGCGCTGCTTGTGCTCTGGCCGATCAGCACTTCACAGCACCTCCCTGTACCCATTCGGAGTATATTCCGGCCCTGCTGGACTACGCGCGTCAGAACGACATCGTCCTTGTCGTGCCTACCATCGACACCGAATTGCAGCCCCTCGCGACACGGCGGGCCGACTTTGCTGCTCTTGGTATCTATGTCCACGTGTCGTCTTCGGATGTGATCGACATCGTGCGAGACAAGAAGCGCACAATGGACGTTCTCGCGAACGCCGGCGTTCCCGTCCCTCACACCGCTACGCTCGAAGATTTTCGACAATGCCAGGAGGGCTGGAAATGGCCACTATTCGTCAAGCCCGTGGCGGGCAGTGCGAGCCGCGGCGTCGCGCTGATCTGCAGTCCTGCGGATTTGAAGCACGAATATGACGAGCCCATGCTCGTTCAAGAAGCGCTCCAAGGCGATGAATATACGATCAACATCTTCGTCGATGAGGGCGGTGTGATGCGCGGTGCAATCCCGCACCTTCGAATATCGGTCCGCGCAGGGGAAGTCGAAAAGGGACGTACCGTTCGCCGCGCTGACTTCGATGCGATTGCTCGCAATCTCGCCGTCTCCCTGCCTGGGGCACGCGGCGTTCTGTGTTTCCAGCTATTCGACGACCCTAAACTCGGTCCGCGCGTATTCGAGATCAACGCTCGGTTCGGCGGCGGCTATCCGCTTGCTGATCACGCGGGCGGCCATTTTGCCGAGAATGTCCTGCGTACTGCCATCGGCATGCCGCTGGTTGCCTGCCACGACTGGCAAGACGGCCTCACCATGTTGCGATACGACAGTGCCGTCTTCCTGTGAATCGCCACCTGCCCATGTGCTGGTCTTCGATCTAGACGACACGCTGTATCTCGAGCGCGACTTCGCTCGCAGTGGATTTACGGCAGTAGAGACGCACTTAACCGACAAATATGGCAATAGGGTTAGCCACGGGACCTGTTGGCGGCTCTTTGTCGAAGGCGCGCGAGGCAAAATCTTCGACCTCGCGCTGGAAAGCTTCGGCATTGAAGCCACCCCTTCACTTCTTGACGAACTGGTTCAGGTTTACCGCAGCCACCCCCCTCAAATACGGCTCTGCCCGGATGCCTACAGGTTCCTCGCAAGCGATCGGAGACGCCGTGCTATCATCACCGACGGGCCAGCAGACATGCAGCGATCCAAGATCGCGGCGCTCGGGATCGAGGAGAGTTTCGATTGCATCATACCGACCGGCGAACTGGCGAAAGGTATGGGAAAGCCGCACCCGATGGCGTTCGAGCAAATAATGCAATGGTCTGGTGAACTTGGAGAAATGCACGTCTACATCGCCGACAACCCAGCGAAGGACTTCATTGCGCCGCGCGCGCTCGGCTGGCGCACAGTGCAGATAGATCGGGTTGGAAGAATACACTCTCCCGACGCCACATCATCCGAACATGGTGCGGAACTTCGAATAAACACGTTCGACGACCTGTCGAAGGCGATTGAACTAACGCTCTAAGTCGGAGTTTCCCGAACCGGAGAAGCCGTAATCCGCTCGCCAGCGATCATTACTAGGATTGTTCGAATGAGTATCCTGGCGTCGAGCAAGGCACTGCGGTTTTTAACGTACCAGAGATCAAGGTCTATCTTCTCGTCGAGCGAGAGCAAGGTGTTGCCGTTTACTTGCGCCCAACCGGTAATCCCCGGTCGAACCGCGCCACGCGCCCGTCCGGCTTCGCCCTTCATTTTGATCGTTTCAGGAAGGAGCGGTCGCGGCCCGACGAAATTCATATCGCCCCATACTACATTGAGCAGCCCCGGCAGCTCATCAAGACGGGATCGCCGCAGAAACCGTCCGACAGGCGTAGTCCGCTCGCTATCGGACAAAAGCTCCCCTGCACTATCTCTTTGTTCGCTCATTGAGCGGAGCTTCAGGAGTGTGAACGGCTTACCCCCTGCGCCGGCGCGGGTCTGCCGGAAGACAACCGGACGCCCCATGGTCAGAGCCACCAGCACCCCGAGACACAAAAGCAGCGGCAACAGCAGGACAAGTAGTGCCAGAGCCGTGATACGCGAGATCATGATTGCACAGCGACCATATCAAGCCATTTCATTTTCCAGGACCCGCTTTTTGCGGAAAATCCGCATGATCCGGTCCTTGATCGAAGGCGGCGCGTAGAGAGTGTCCGAATAGTAATCCGACGCATCGACGTAAAACTGGATAGCATCGCCATATTGCCGGCGCGCATGTTCTTTGTAATCGACATGATCGAAGACGACGCCATCGGCGCGCCCGGAAAGGGTTTCCAGGGTTGCGTTCATCTGCTCGATCGTCGTGCGTCCCCAGCGCGAAACTACCAAGGTGTGATCGGTAAAGTCGCACATTGCCCTGGCATCCCGCACAGCAAGGGCGGCAGGAGCATTGATGATCAGGAGGTCGAAGTGGTTCTTCAGCTCCGCTAGCAGGTGCCGCAAGCTTTGTGCGTTCAGAAGGGCGGCAGGGTTATCCACTGGCTGCTTGGCGCTAAGCAATACGATCCGCCCCTCATCCTCTGGCCCTTCACTCTGACCCACGGACTGATCGATACCGTCTGGTGCCTTGAGCAGCGCCGAGTGATCATCCAGCAGGCTCTGGAGGCTCGCATGGCCCGAAAGGACGTCGACAATATCGGGTGTATCGAGATTGCTCTGGACGTTCTTCAGCAGCCCCATGGCGCGAAGGTCGAGATCGACCAGCACCACGCTTTGCCCCATGACCTTGGCCGCAGCGGCCAAGGTTAGGGAGACGGTCGATTTGCCGTCGTTTGGAAGCGGGCTCGTGATGAGCACGGATTGAGAGCCGCTCTTCGTTCGCAATGCCCGCATCTCCGAATAGGTAGCCCGCGCAGCTTCCGCAAAGAGCGATTGCGGGCTCTGGATAACCGGGCTCTCGCCGATTTGGTCGGATAGCCCTGAATCGATGCGCGGTAGCATTCCGAGGGTCGGCAGCCCGAAGTGGCGCGCGACCTGGGCCGAAGTCCTCACGCGGCCGTCGGCCAGTTCCAGTCCGAGCGCCATCATCACCGCCAATGCACCCGACCCCAGCATTGCGAGCAGCGTAAGCTTCAGTGGTTCTGGCGATATGCGGTCAAAGTTCGCCACGGCCGGTGAAACGACGGTTGTGTTCACTCCTTCGAGTTGCATCTGCGCGCGAACCTGTTCGATGCGTTCGACTATCGCGGAAAATGCCGCGTTCGCGAGCGCATCGTTGCGCTCAAGCTCGGACAGACGGACCGAATTTTCGTTGTTTTGAAAAGCTTGCGATTGAACCGCAGCAAGCGTGCCCTGCAATCGGCCGGCCCGCGCCGCATCCTGCGCAGCCTGACTGCGAGCAACCTCGCGCATTTGTGCCGCATCGGCATTGGCAACCGCCTGCGCAGCTGCCTGGGCCTGGGCTCGCTGCTGCGCCAGCGCGGACTCGACTGACGACAGTTCGGAAGTCACGCGCACGACGTCAGGATGGTTGGACCCAAAGGTCGCGCCCAGCCGGGCACGTTCGGCAACCAGCGTCGCCTGTTGACGCTGAAGTTGCTCCACCGCGGCCGATGTCGCCTGTGCCGTACTGCGCAGGCCGGCTGCATTCGCGATGACGGCGCTTCGGGAAGAAGAGCCTGCGCTGTTGGCGCTTGCCGATGCCGCCTCTGCGGCAATTTGGTTCATGTACGACAGATTTTCATTCGTCCCCAAACCGAACGGCATTCGCGCATCCCGGCGGAACTCCGCGAGTTCGGTCTTGGCATTTCGTGCTGCCTCTTCACGATCCGCCCGCTCGGCAAGCAGCGATTGCAGCAACTCTTCCCTCTGCTCGGTTCCACGGCGCGTTCGCACCTTTGCGACAGATTCGGGATATTGATTGGCAATCCGTGCGGAAAGCTCGGGAGATTTTGTCGTAACGGTGACTTCGATAAGATCGGAACTCGGCTCGCTCGTGACGGTCAAGGCGCTCAGAAGCGTATTTATCGCCTGATGCATTTGCGCCGCTTTTTCTTCCGGAAATTCTCCAACCTCCGCACGGAAATCCGGATCGCTGAGAAGATCTAGATCTTCCACTACCGATTCAGCCGACGACCGCGAACGATATAGGCGAACCGCATTGACCACGCGCACTTCGTTGCGATTGCTGATGTCGGCCTGATTGATCCCCACTTCGTCGAGCAGCTGCACCTGTACTTGCGCGGAGGAGCTGTAGAGATTCGGTGACAAGAGCTGATACACAAGAACCGAAATGGTGACCGCGGCGACCGTCACTACAATCAGTTTCTTGTGACGCTCCAAAAGGCGGACGAAATCGCGCAGGGATAAGGCGTGATGGGTCGCGGCCTCCGGACGGTAGGTCCATGGGAGCCTTCGTTCCGCAGGCGGATGGTTTTCGAACTCGCTGACTTCTACTAGATTTGCCATGATCAACAGCCTGTTACGCCTCGTGCAGAGGCGGCTTTCCGAGGAAATTCGACGGTCAATATTGTGCTGGAAGGCGACCGGTTGTCATCTGACCATCGGTATTGGAGCAGAGTTATTCAGGTTAGCCCATTTTGATATGTAGACCGCAAAGCATCATCGGGGCTTTGCGCGTACGAAATAACGCCAAGACCTTCGTTCGATCTTACAAACGAACTCTCACGCCCACCCCCGCTTGAAACCGATTGTACTCATCGAGCGGATCGTCACTGCTGCGGGTCCCGTAGCTTGCCCTGCCAAACACCGACAGCCGACGGTTAACGAGATATTCCAGGCCGCCGCCAACGCGAACGCGGTCCTGCCTGATATTTGAACCAACGAACTTCGTTCGTTCCCAACTAATCTCGGCTGATCCAAGAAGGTTATGGCGAATCTCCTGATCGACCGACAAACCGATTCTCGTCTCGTTGCGCGTCGAGCCGCCTGCTCGAAATGATGCGACGTCGCCGCTGAACAGATTGAGATTAAGTGCAGTTCGCTCTCGCGGCCGATAGGTCAAAAGGCCCTGCATCGAAAAGCCGGTCCGGTCGGGGCGTAAGTCATCGTCGGCTTTAAGGCGAAAAATACCTGCACTGACACCGCCGCTGATCAGGCCACCATCAGCAAATCGGATCCCAACCATACCGCCTATGGTCGATACGTCACGGTCGACGTTCGTAACAGCCTCGGGCAGGCGGAAATTCAACCGGTTATAATAGCCGGTGCCGGTGAAGTAGAACGGCCCGCCAGGGCGATATCCCACCGTCAGTCTGGCAGAGTAGCTTGAGTAATCGCGATCATCGTCGATGGGATCGAGTGCGTTGACGTTTCGTGCGTCTCCTACCGCCTCGATCAGAAAGCGCGAGCCTTGCCGCGTGTATCCCGCACTACCGCCTGCAATGCGATAAATACGTGGGCCGATACCCTGTACCCTTCTCGCTTCGGAGTCGCCGCGATCTTCGATTGCGCGGTCGATCGATCCGGTCAGGAAAAGTGCTTCACCTTCCCGTGGGCTAAACCGGGTTGTCAGTGTCGCATTATATGCCTCGGCATTCTCGCTGGTGAAATCGGCATAACGACGAGCGTCCAACTTCCCCGAAAGAGACGTGGTGAAGGAGCCAGCAGCATGTTCGATCTCAGCGTAAGGCCGAATTCGCGCGATAAAGTCACTCCGAGCAGCGACCGGTTCCGCAAACACGTTGCTATTGTATTCACCTTCAGCCTCGGCACCGGCCTTAAGGGTGAAAGGACCGACGCGGATTGGCGACTGGCGATATTCGGGATCCTTCGCAAGGATCGCCGGGGCCGTCGAACCGATCTCCTGAGCGCTGACAGGGCTAGCGATGCCCGAGACTGCGCACGCTGCCGTCAGGGTAACCCAGAACCTGCCATTTCGCATCAGAACCACCGTTCATAGACCCTGATACGATCGCCAGGCTGAATTAAAGTGTCCTCACTGGCTTTGGAGCGAACCTCCTGACCATTTACGGTGCGGACGACTTCGACCTGGCCCTCTTGCGCGCGATAGGTGTAGCCACCGGCCGCCGAAATTGCCGAGAGTACGGTCATACCCTGCCGATAATTGATTTCGCCGGGCGAGTTCACCTCGCCGATCACGTAGAAGGGACGCAGCGCCCCCGGTTGCACCGAGATGATCGGGTTCTTCAGGAGTTCCCGCGCCCGGAACCCTTCGGCGATGCGGTTTTCGACCTCGCGCACGCTGAGCCCAGCAACTTTCACCTCTTGCAGCAGTGGAAGAGAAATCGTGCCGCTGCTGTCGATGATGTAGGACCGGTCTGCTTGCGCAACATCCTGGATCGTCACCAGGAGTTCGTCGCCAGGCTGGAGCCTATACTCGGATGCCGAAGCGGCGGATACCGGCGGCAGGTTCCCCAAAGGGGACGAACACGCGCCGAGCAGCGCAAATGCTGCCAAGCAGGTCATTGTCAGTACGAGTTCTTTCGATCGTTGCATCATGTCACGGCTCCCCGATCATTACGGTGTTCGATGATAAATTCGGACGAATTGAAGAGTGTCGCCGGTCGGGCCTGGCGCTGCTGCCTGATCGCCTCAGGAGCAGATTGGCCTCGCTCCTCTGATTTCGCAGCGGGGGTCCGAAGAGTGTCACCTGCCTCATAGGGAAATCCGCAAAACCGCATCCGCGATCCTCTTCATGTCGTTCTGATCAAGTGTGTGATCCACCTGAAGTGCAAGCGTACGCTCTCCAAGCGCGTGGGCGGAAGCCAACTCGCCATCGCGGGAACATCCAAATGGCTTCAGGGCCAGTTCCTGGCTCATGTCAGGGCAGGATCCCGAACCACAAGGAATCCCGCTTGCCATAAGGTCAGCAATGATATGGCCCCGCCGTGCGGCTGGATCGGACACTTCCGGGCGGATCATCAGGTAATATTTGTACCAGGCATGGGTCACGCCGGCGGGCAGTTCGGGGATCTCGACCAATGGGTGGTTCGTCAGTGCATTTGAAAGATAGCCAGCGTTGGCGCTGCGAACTGCCAACCAGTCGGGGAGCTTGCGTAATTGCACACGGCCGATCGCAGCCTGCATTTCTGTCATCCGGGCATTGGTCCCCAAGCTGTCGTGGACATAACGGAATTGACCGGGAGCCCCTTGCCCGTCGGATAGTTTGTGCGGGTTCTTGCCATGATCCTTCAATGACCAGGCGCGCTCGTGCGCAGTGTGATCGCGCATCACCAGAAGTCCGCCCTCCCCTCCGGTCGACATGATTTTGTCGGTGCAGAAGGAGAAGGACGCCGCATCGCCGAATGTGCCTACCTTGCGTCCGTCAATCGCTGCCCCATGCGCCTGGGCACAGTCCTCAACCAGAAAAAGCTCGTGCCGGTCGCAGAGATCTGCAAGCGCGGGCATATCGCATGGCCATCCTGCCAGATGCACACAGATCACCGCCTTCGTCCGCGAGGTGATCATTCGCTCAGCCGAGCGTGGATCGATATTCTGAGACGGGGATAGGACGTCAGCGAATACCGGCATCGCCCCGACCGCCGCAACGCAACTCGCTGTCGCAAAGAAACTGCGTGCCGGCACGATCACCTCGTCACCGGCACCAATTCCGAACGCACGCAGAGCGATTTCCAAGGTAACGGTGCCGTTCGCCATGCAGATCGCGTGCGGAACACCGAGAAATTCTGCAAATTCAGCAGCGAAGGCATCGCACTCGCCCCCGTGAACGAGCGCGTTGACCTTTCCCGAGGTAAGAACCTTCAGCGCCGCTTCGCGTTCGTCTGCTTCAAACCTCGGCCAGGCCGACTGGACACCGAGTTGCGGTCGAGCGTTCAGGGACACGGCCTCAGCGGTCATTCGCTGTCTCGGTTAAGCTCGCGCTTTCGAACTTGGTCACCAGTTCTGCCGCAGATGAATAGTCCAGAAGATCCTTGTGATTGCCCTTGGCGGGATAGCGCGCAAGACCATGGACGAGCCGCACGATCCCCTCATCTTCCCCGCCTACCGCAAGCTCGGCAATGCGATTGATGGCCATGGTAATGAACGGCAGGGGGATCGGGCGAGAGCGTGCCTCGAAGATACCTTCGATGCCGGATTCGATTTGCTCCTCGCAGATGTCGAACAGCTCTTCGTAAAGCTTCTCGCCGGGTCGCAATCCAACGAACTCAATGGGAACGTCCTCGTCCGGCTCGAGACCGTAGAGCGTGATCATGCGTCGAGCGAGATCGACGATCCGGACTGGATTGCCCATATCGAGCACGAAAATCGATCCTCGCTGTGTTTCGGTTTCGAGGGCGCTCGAACTACCCTGCAGGATCAATTGCACCGCTTCGCGCACGGTCATGAAAAATCGCTCGATGTCAGGATGAGTGACCGTCAGGGGCCTCCCTTCGCGTAATTGTCGCTCGAACAGCGGCACGATAGATCCACTGGATCCGAGCACATTGCCGAAGCGGACCGTCATGAAGCGGGGTGCCTTGGTGTCGTCGACACCACACATGTCGAGAGCCTGACAATAAAGTTCACCGACACGCTTCGTTGCGCCCATCAACCCGATCGGGTTGACAGCCTTGTCGGTCGAAACCTGAACCATCGCCCGTGCACCGTATTCACAGACGGCGTTGGACACGATGCGAGTACCGATGATGTTGGTCATCGCGCCGGCGCAGGGGTTCACTTCCACGATCGGCACATGCTTGAGCGCGGCAGCGTGATATACGATGGAAGGTCGGTAGGTTGCAAAAACCCGGTTGATTGCGGGCGCATCGCAGATCGAGGCGATCTCGGACACTATATTGAGATCGGGGTAGAGCTCTCTCAGGCTCATTTCGATTTGATAGAGATTGTATTCGCTCGAATCGACCAGAACCAACGTCCCTGGCCTGATCTGAGCGATCTGCCGACACAGCTCGGATCCTATGGTGCCCCCTGCCCCAGTGACGAGAATGCTTCGACCCGCGATCTGGCGCAGCACCGTCTGGCTATCCAGTTTGTATTCGCTCCTGCCGAGCAGTTCCTCAATCGGGAGGCGCTGACCATTGGGGTCTGACGAGTGCTGCAACAGCTGCGCCCAGGGATCCCTTATACGGCAGACTTCTACGCCACGCTCCCGGCAAGCGTGTATGATGCGGGTAACATCGCGATTGCTGAGGAAGGTCCCGTCATCGCAGACAATGACATGGTCGGGCAGCTTTTCTTCGAACTCGAGCCGTCGCAGCACGCTGGCAATGTCATGCTGGCTGCCCAGGATCGGAACTCCACATCCACGAACAAGCGAATCTTCTTGGCGCGGCAGCAGGACACCTTGGATTTCAACAGACGAACCATGATCGGTTTTTGCCAGATCGATCGATACGCGTGCCCACTGCCAAGACCCGACGAGGATTGCTTTCTTCCGGACTGCAGCTTTTGGACCCACGCGGCTTGCCGACTTTCGCCGCTCTGAAAATTGGCGCTCGCCTCGCCGCAGCATCCGCACACTAAGCAGCCCGAGTATCGCAAAAGCCCAATGGACCACTGCAACCTCTATTAGCGAGGAAGCCTCTGCTCGAGCTTGCGGAAAAACCGATGTGATGAGCCACGCCAGGGATGTCCCGCCAAGTATTACCGCGACGAGAAAGCCTGATTGCGTGAAATTCACATATCGCCAGCTACGTTTGTACAGGCCCGCAACCGCGAAGACCGCTGTTGCGACGAATGCGAAGCTCAGAGCGAAAGAGGCGTTGCTGGAAAATGGAGGAAACGGACGAACGTGCGCCACGTGAAGCGCCGCGTTGAGCGTTGTTGCAACGATTGCAAAATCGATGCCGATCACCGCTATGTCACGCAGCACGCGGCGCAGTTTCACCTTTCCGCCAAACAGGGCGCTGACGCCCTTCCCGGCTGCCAGCTCACCGTCGCTTTGCATGATCCTCTCGGGCTTGTTCATCGACTTCGGCTCGCTTCTTTGCCCAGATGTTGCGGCCCTGTGGCGGACAGCACATCATGATGGCGTGCCACACGATACCCGCCCCAACCGAAGGTGGGGCATGAGCAAGCAGGCAATAGCCGGAGTAGTCGCATGCCGATCAGAAACGCCCGACCAGATAGCTGAGCGACAATTTGGCTAACCGGCACTGTCCACAGCGCAACGGTCTTTTCCAAATGCGCCAACGGTACATATCGAAAGGGTAATCGCCGTTTGTCCGGTTGTCGGTCCTTGCAATCGACCGCATACCGCGATCGTGTTTTGTCGAAACAAATACCGTCTGTCGGTCGATCGGCACCAAGGTGGATATTGCAGTAAAGTGTGGCTGCGATCCACTGCAGCCGCGTTCCGATGAAGATTATCGTTCTCTCGAGCCTCGCGTACTCGCTCGTGAATTTTCGCGGCGACCTGCTCAAAGCCATGATCGACAATGGCCACACGGTTATAGCCTGCGCCCCGGATCGCGACCTCGTCACTCAGAACAAATTGACCGATATGGGAGTCGAGTTCGTGGTGACCCCGATGCAGCGTACAGGAACCAATCCCGTGTCAGACCTTGTCTTGGCATTAGACTACTTTCGCCTGATACGACGCGAACAGCCTGACATCGTCTTGGCCTACACCCAGAAGCCGATAATCTACGGCGGCCTTGCCACTCGCCTCGCCAACCTTGTTGGTTCGCATGCGAAATTCTTCGCCCTGATGTCCGGGCTGGGCCAGGTTTTCACCGAAGGTGCCGGCTACGCCAGTTGGCTGCGGATTGCTGTGATACGGCTATATCGCGCAGCGATCGCGAAATCTCAGGCTACCTTCGTCTTTAATGCCGACGATCGGAAGGATATGATCGCGCTTGGAATTATAAGCCATCATCAGAAGGTGATCCAGGTTCCCGGATCCGGTGTTTCGCTGGCACGGTTTCCACCCTGCGCTCCTGTCGTCCTGCCGACACGTTTTCTGATGATCGGACGGCTGATGCGGAACAAGGGTATCGTCGAATTTCTTGAAGCTTCGCGGCTTGTTCGCAGGAACTTTCCACATTGCGAATTTCAGATTGTAGGCCGCTGCGAAGATGAAAATCCGTCGGGCATATCGCGCGCCGAAAGCGAGAGACTGGCGGCAGAGTACGAGGTCGATTTCGTACCCGGCACGGACGATGTGCGACCATATCTCGCAGCATGTTCGGTATTCGTATTGCCATCTTATTATCGCGAAGGCCTGCCCCGCACTATCTTGGAAGCCCTCGCCAGCGCGCGTGCGGTGATAACCACCGATTTGCCCGGATGTCGCGATGCGGTCGTTGACGGCATCAACGGCTATCTTGTCCGCCCGCGGGACGAAAACGACCTGGCGATGGCCATGATGCGTTTCGCTGCGGAGCCCGAACGCGCGAATGTGATGGGCAAGGCTTCTCTTGCGTTGGCGCAGGACGTTTACGACGTGGACAAGGTCAATTTGCAACTTCTCGGTGAGATGGGCCTGATAAACAGCAGCGGTGTACATCCGCAGGAGAGGCGCCCCAATACCAGCAAGATTCCTCCCCATCAGATAGCTGCGAGCAGTGGGGCCTGATGCGCGATGTTGAAGGCGGCTCTCGTGGGATGCGTTGGCAGTACTGCGTTGGCGGCCGAAATGATCGCCCGCTCGGCAGACTGGTCGCTCGAGTTGATTGTAACTCTCGAACTCGAGGCGGCTGGCAGACATTCGGATTTCGTTGATCTCAACGACATCGCCAGTGCGGCAGGCGCAAGAATTTTCCGAACGATCAATTCGAACAGTGTCGATTGCCTCGATGCAATTGCGCAATCCGGTGCGGACTTCATCTTTGTAATTGGCTGGTCGCAAATTTGCCGTGAGGAATTCATGAACCTCAAGCCAGGCAAGATAATCGGATATCACCCCTCTCCTCTGCCACGTCTGCGCGGCCGCGCTGCACTGCCGTGGACGATCCTCCTGAACGAACCGATTACCGCGGGTTCTCTCATGTGGCTCGGTGACGATGTCGATAATGGCGATTTGATTGACCAGCAGTTCTTCCACGTTGCGCCGAATGAGACTGCGGAATCACTCTATGCCAGGCACCAGGCAGCGCTCGCGGTAATGCTAGAAAGGTCGTTGAAACTCCTTGCCGCAGGCACTGCGCCTCGTTTGCAGCAGGATGAGCAATACGCGACCTATGCAGCAAAACGGACACCAGCCGATGGCTTGATAGACTGGCGCGCTGCTGCAGCTGACATCGAGCGATTGGTACGTGCCGTCGGGAAGCCCTATCCTGGCGCATTTACATATGATCGGGGAGAGCGACTAACCGTGTGGCGCAGCACGTTTTTACCTGATGCTGGCCGTTATCACGCAACCGAGGGCCAGATCGTCGATCAAACTGAAGAGCACTTTACGGTTATGACAGGCGACGGACTGCTCCGGGTTGAGGACTGGGAATCGGGGGCGAACAAAAGGCCGAGGCTGCATTCAATCCTGGGAAGTCTGTGACGATGACGCTTTCCGAGCGATTTGGGCGGGTGCTGGTAATCGCCCCCCATCCCGATGACGAGATTCTGGGGTGTGGAGGTACCCTCGCGCGGCTGGCAGATGAAGGTGGCGACGTTACTATCGCAGTGGCCACAACGGGCCGGTCACCGGCTTTTCCCGCACAGCAAGTTCAGCAAGTACATGCGGAGATGCGGCGAGCGCACGCCATTCTGGGGGTGATCGACACGCGGCTGCTCGATCTTCCGGCTGCCGAGATGGACACTCTCTCGGCGCGGGACTGCAACGCCCCGTTTGCCGAGTTGGTCGAAACCCTACAGCCCGATACCCTGTTGTTGCCATTCGTCGGAGACATCCATCTGGATCATCAATTGACATTCTTGGCGGCGATGGTGGCCGCGCGGCCGCGGCATGCGAAGGCGCCCAGTCAGATACTCTGTTACGAAACGGTGAGTGAAACCAACTGGTACGCCGCGCCCATTACACCGGCGTTCGTTCCGAACGTTTTTATCGACATCTCGGCAACGCTCGACCGAAAGCTGGATGCCTTTGCTGCGTTCGAAAGCCAGTGCCGCGCTTTTCCCGATGAGCGCAGCCCGGAGACATTGCGTGCGTTGGCAAAGGTACGGGGCTCTGCCGTCTATTTGCCGGCAGCAGAGGCTTTCATGCATGTCCGGTCAATCCTTCGAGCATGACGCACTGATGGGAGAATGTGTCACATCCCGGCGCTTTCCCTGCACATCCCGTCCAATTCATCCGCATGACCGCAGCCTCTGATAGATACCCGCCGCGAGAACGCGTGTATGGATACATGCCAAGAGGGCCGCAGACTCGAAGTCCATTTCAGGTGACGAGACGATGGCCCGGATGTCCAAGATTTACTCGCTCAGCAGAACCAGAAGCATAATTGCCGGGAAGGTCGTGAGCCCGGTAGCTTTAATGCTGCTGACTGCTTGTGGCTCCGGCGACAGCGCTCCGCCGACCCCGACACCGACTGCGTCACCAGCGCCTTCACCGACGCCGAGCCCAACGCCCACGCCCACTCCGGGAACCGGTGCCGGTTCCGCTTTCGCTAACCCGGACGACGGGGCCATTCCCGAGGCAAGCCGCCACCCCCTTGCCTTTCCGACCGCGATTGGATTTGGAGCGCAGGCAAGTGCCCGTGGCTCCAATGCGGTCGTTTACCGGATCAATAGCCTCGCCGACACAGCAGACCCCGACGATGGCCTTATCACATTGCGCGAATGCGCCCTCGCTCTGGCGGTGTCCTCCCCATATGCAATTCCCGCAGGGCGCCCGCGTTACTGCGTGTTCGATGTAAGCGGGCAGATCGTGGTGAATTCGGAAATGCGGATCACCGTGGACGGCATTTACATCGCCGGTCAGACATCGCCGAACGGTATCGAGGTCGTTCGCGGCAAGGGACTGGTCGACGCACCACTATTTTATACGCGGAGCCAGGCCAACGCGATCGTTCGCCATATCAGGTTCCGCTATGGCAACCACACCGATGCGCCGAGCAGCAATGGAGATTCCGTCCGCATCGGCAGTAGCAGCCGGCAGATACTCGACCATGTGACCGCCATGTTCGGCACGGATGAAAGTCTGGATGCGGTTTGCACCGATTGCACGGTGCAGTTTTCCATGGTCGGCCCGAACCTTTGCCGCGACGCTGGCCATGACCCAGGCAATTATCACTGCAAGACCTTCTTCATGAAGCCCGTCAACCGCGCCACGATCGCTTACAACCTTTCGCAGCACGGCGACGAGCGCGGCGCCAATATCGCGGCGGGTACGACGCCTGAAGCCACAGGCAACACCGGGCAGGTGGATTACATTGGCAATACGGTCTATAATTTCATCAGCGAGCCCGGCCTGATTTCAAACCAGTTCGGGAGCGTCTACCTCAACTGGATCAACAACACCCACATGGAGGGTGTCCTTTCACAGGACCGCCCGGAATCGTTCTTTCCGGCCATCTTCAATCGTGCGACGATCGCATCGTTCGGCTTCTCGATCTATCGATCGGGTAACGAGGCACGACGCGGGTTCGGCGCCTATCCCGGCACGACCATCAATTCGAGCATGTTTGTCGATGCCATGACCTACGCGCCCGGCATCAGCCAGAATTACCTTCGCCCCTGGATGCTGACCGATGCCCGAACGTCGCAGCGTACGGTGTTGGATCAGGCGGGAGCGATACTTTGCCGAGGGGGCGGTTGCCGGGACAATGTCGATGCGCTGTACATCGAAGATCTTCAGACGTGCGATCGTGCACCCTACCTTTTTCAGGGTGGCTTCACGAGCGGAGACCCTGCAGATTACGGCGGCTTCGCTCGCATCACGGCCGGATACGATCCATTGCCGGACGGGGACAATGACGGCATGCCCGATGAATGGGAAGCCCGTTACGCAAACACAGATGCGAACCGTCCAGATGCAAACGAGGATGCGGACGGCGACGGCTATCCCAACATCGAGGAATATCTGAACATGCTGGCAAAGGACGACGTCCGTTACGAAAACCTGTTCAACAGTTCCCGGCAACTGCCAGCACCGAACTGCGGTCGGTGATTGGGCGGAAAGCTATGTCCGTCGTGGGCACAAGGCGCGATCCACATTGGCAAGCCGCGGCAAATCAGGTGGAGGGTATACCTAAGAGAATTTGAGTTTCCGGCCGCCAGCGCCGACTGTCCCGCTTTCAGATGCTGCGCCCTTTCGATGCCGATCGGCCCTGTCACGCCGTGTTTCGTGACCCTGCCTTTTCCCTGTCGGCCAATGCGCAACCGGTGAGGAGCGAGCTTAGCGATATGGCTACCCGGCGAAGAACGACCATCTGCCTCGCATTTGCCGGTGATCGGTTGGGAGGCAGTCATATTTCCCTCCGCGGCCTCCTCGATGCGCTCTCCGAGCACCTCTATCGTATCATCGTCATCGTCGAAGTTCCCGATGGCCGGATTGCGCAGTATTTCAGCCATTTCGAGCAGGTCATCGATCCCTGCGCTCTCGAGGAGCCATTTACGGTCGGCAGCAGGTTCGGCCTAGGAAGTACTCTTCGCACCGTACCTCGCATCGCGGGCCGCGCTCGCCTGCTAAAAGAATTGCAGGCCGATATAGTCCATACGAACGATGGTCGAAGTCATGCGAGCTGGGCGCTGGCAGCAAAGTTGGCGGGAGCGAAGGTCCTGTGGCACCACCGGGGCGACCCGGATGCCCGCGGAACGGGTTTCGTCGCCCCTGTTCTTGCCGACCAGATCGTCGCGGTTTCGGAATATTCGCTTCCTCCGCGGCGCTGGGGCAAGTTGAAGACGGCCCGCGTGATCCACAGCCCGTTCGACGTCAATCTGAACATCGACCGCGCGGCCATGCGCAAGCGTCTGGTCGCCGAACTGGGCTGCCCGGATGATACGATCATCTGCTGCTACTGCGGCCAATATATCGTTCGCAAGCGCCCCATAAAGTTCATCGACGCCATAGAGGAGCTGGCAAAGATTGCCGATCGGCCGGTCATGGGGGTCATGTTCGGCGAGCCGGAGGACGAAGAACTTTTCGCGGAGATGCAGGATCGGCTGGCGTCGAGCCACGCTGGGTCATTGGTCAGACTGATGGGCTATCGAGAACCGGGGCATGACTGGATTGCGGCTTGCGACGCGCTGCTTGTGACAGCGTTGAACGAACCTCTTGGACGCACCCTGGTAGAAGCCATGCTGGTCGGCACACCCGTTGTGGCCACGCAATCGGGGGGCAATGCGGAAGCCCTGACCCCTGATTGCGGCATTATCGTTCGACCTGACGATCCCCATGCGATGGCAACGGCCGTCCTGGATTTGCTTGGCTCGTCGGAGCGCTGCACCGACCTCGTTCGCCGTGCCGAAACGATGGCAAAGAAGCGGTTCTCGCGAGAAAGGCACGTCGAGCAGATGACGCTGATCTACCGAGAACTGGCTAAGGAAGCGCAGCCTGCCGTGAACATAACAGACAGGAGTAGCCTCTCGTCTCAATAGCGGGCGCGCTTCGCGCACTACCCCGCTTTAGAGCGCATTCTTATCATGCTTGCTTCAATCGAAGATCTCGACGGTGCACTCCGATGTCCCCTGACTGGAAAAGCCCTTAAATTCGAAAACGGGCGTGTGAGCATGCGGACCGCGGCCGACGCAAGCGAGCCTTGCGACTTTCCAGTAGCCCGTGAAAAACCCGTGCTTATCGATTTTGCGAATTCGGTAATCCGCCGCGAAGATCTTGAAACAACGAATGCAGAAAGCGCGATCGCGCGGCCACGATATTCCTTCTCCACGAAACTGATCAAATCCCTGCTGTCGCCCGAAAAGAAATCGACGCGCAGAAATGTCTGTCGCCTGATTTCCGAACTCAAGCGCCGGTCCGATTGTCCCAGGGTTCTCGTGATCGGTGGCGGAAGCGAGGGACAGGGAATGAAGGCGCTATATGCCGATCCCGATGTGAAAATTTTCGCCTTCGACATATACTCGACGCCGCAGGTGCAGTTCGTCGCCGATGCGCACGATATTCCGATCGTCGATGGCTATTTCGATGGGGTCGTGGTGCAGGCTGTGCTCGAACACGTCCTGGAGCCGCAGCGAGTGGCCGACGAAATCCGGCGCGTACTGAAGCCCGGAGGGCTGGTTTATGCCGAGACTCCCTTCATGCAGCAGGTCCACGAAGGGGCTTACGACTTCACGAGATTTACCGAGAGCGGCCACCGCTATCTGTTCCGCCGATTTGCCCTGATCGATTCAGGATCTTCCGGTGGGCCGGGAAGACAGTTGATGTGGGCAGTCGATTATTTCGTGCGCAGCGTCTTTCGGTCACGCTCTGCCGGCAAGATCGCCAAGCTGGCGTTTTTCTGGGCAGTCTATTTCGACGCGATCATCCCTGCCGACTATGCCATCGACGGTGCCAGCGGAGTTTATTTCCTGGGCACGAAATCGGACCAGGCTGTCGGTCCGGATGCGATCATCGCGCATTATGGTGGTGCGCAATAGCGGCCTCACCCGAGTGATCATCATACAGCGCCATATCCAAGCACGATGCATGTAGTTCCTCATAAGCCGCGCCGATCTTTTCGAGCGCGTAATCTCTGACCACGCGCTCTCGCCCTGCCCGACCCATGGCCGCACGTTCCGCAGCAGGGCGCGCGGCAAACGCCAGTATGGCCTGGGCCAGCGCTGCCGTGTCGTTGGGCGGCACGACGATGCCCTGTGCCCCCACGATCCGCGCGCTGTCACCGACATCGGTGGCAACCACCGGCACGCCGCAGGCGAGTGCCTCGCCGATGACATTCGGAAATGCCTCGCCCCAAGCAGACGGTACGGCGAGAAGATCCATCCCCGGAAGCCAATCGGCCACGTCGAGGCGCGCTCCGCAAACGGTTATCCGATCAGACGGAATATTGGCCTCGATCGCCTCTTGGAGATCCCGAGGCGGATCGGCCAGTCCGTGCCCGACCATGACGAGATGCACATCGCATCCCGCGTTCCGCACCCGGCCGATCGCGCGTACCAGACGCGCGTGATCTTTCATCGGATGCAGCCTTGCAACACATGCAACCCGCAAAACACCTGGGGCGAACCCGAATGCTGCCCGGGCCGCATCGCGCGCAGAAAGATTTGGCGCGAAGCGGGCCGTATCGAAGCCGTTGGCAATCACAACGGATCGACCGGAGTAATAGCCGACAGCCTGATGCTGAGAGCGGGACACATGTGCGTTGTACACGATCGCTTCGGGCCCTGCCGAGATGGTTGCGCCAAGCCTTAGAATGGCCCTCGTCTTGAAGGATTCCTTCGCGAGATCCGGAATGGAATGCCTGACGTTCCAGACCAGAGGCACTCTACGCCCGAGCCCGAAACGCGCATAACTCGCGACGAGATTTCCGTGATACATCCAGCCATGGATCAGGTCGGGGCGAATTCGATCGACCAGTCGCCGCACGCGGAGCATTGCTTTTGGACCCACCATGCCGCGCCGCATTCCGAGCGAATGCACCGGGACACCCCGCGCGGTAATACGTTCGGCAATCGGCCCGGGCGGAAGGAGGGAGAGGACTTCAGGCTGGTCCGCTCCGCCCTGCTCTATCAACTTGGCAAGCATGTTCTCCGCCCCGCCGACATTGAGCCCGGTGATGACATGCAGAACTTTCATGGTTGCCGATTTCGCATTCGGACGAGCATCAGGACGTGCTCGATGACCGGACGCCGCCCATCAGCTGCTGATGGCGTTCCTCGAGCCATTCCTCGATATTCGCCAGGCCATTCCCGTTCGCATCTTTCCAGGCATCGGGCAGGTCCGGATTTGAACCGTGAGCGTCTTCCCAGTCATCCGGCATACCATCCCTGTCCGTATCGGCAGGCGCGCGAGACGCCGCGATTGCCGGTATCGTCCCCGGCGAATGGACGATCGATCCCTCGCGCCGCTCCACTTCGCCGACGACCTGCCGGTCGAGCGCATCGCGCGGAAACGCCCCGGCCATAGCCAGAACGCGGGCATAGGCGGCTTGCGGCGAAGCAGGGGCGACGGTCAATGGACAGTCCGGCCGGTCCAACGTGATCTCCGCCAGATCGTGATCCTTCAGCAGGAATTTCCCGATAAAGTCGTTGTCGGCAACGAACACGCGCGCCGGCCCGGTGCTGGCGATCCTTTGTCGTACGACGCCGATCGCGTTGGATTTCGTATCGGGGCCGGCGATGAAGGTGTTTCCGACAATCGCCACGGGCGTGCCGCCATAGGATTCCCAGACCTCGGCGAATTCAGACTGGGCGTTGTAAAATACGTTGTTGACGACCTCGACGCAGGAGAGCGGCGGGAAGTTGATGTCGGGATTGCGATCGCCATTATGGGCGCACAAATTGCCCAGGAAGCTGAAATACTGCGGCCTTTCCGGATCGGAAGCGAGCAAGGCGCATTTGTCGTGCTTGGGAATGCCCCAGGAAAACAGCGAATTGCTTATGGTAATGAAGTTGTTGTTACCAAATCCGTTCACCAGTTCATCACGCGCCCATGATGCGCTGACATGGTCGATGATCACGTGGGAGCTGTTCTCGATGGTTATCCCATCCTCGCTCCCGCGTTCATCGCCGATCCGGTCGTTGCGAATGCGAAGATGGCGCACGATCACATCATTCGTATTCTTGATGACAAGGGGCGTGCGCCCAACGCTGCCGCCGCCGTGCGCCAGGGTAATGCCCTCGCCCGGCGCGCTCTCGCCAGCGATGGTTATGAAGGGATGGCGG
>CESG01067252.1_pt1 | contig 56231 bp, 110 predicted proteins | sample 531121 | NCBI WGS metagenome assembly CESG01 (sample SAMEA2621287, study PRJEB7988) | marine metagenome | biome: marine biome (ENVO:00000447); feature: mesopelagic zone (ENVO:00000213); material: "saline water (ENVO:00002010), including plankton (ENVO:xxxxxxxx)" | depth 800 m
CTCGAATCGCATTGGGTTCAAAGACCAGCTGAGTATCACATGCAATCTCAAACTCACGCACTTTCTGAGCCAGGAGCGCATTCTTGGGCTCGGTCAGCACTCGCACCAGCTGGTCTTCGTCCAGCTCTCGGAGAGTGACTACCGCCGGAATACGGCCCAGAAACTCCGGAATCAGGCCGAACTTCTTGAGGTCTTCGGTCTCGACCATAGAGAAGAGGCTGGAGTCATCCTTGATCTTTGATTCAATCTTGGACGCGCTACCGAACCCGACAGAAGCCTTCTTGTTCACTCGCTTCTCGATGATCTTGGGGAGAGCCGGGAAGGCCCCGCCCACGATGAAAAGGATGTTGGAAGTGTCGATCTCCACATCGGTGGCTACCTCGCCCGAAGGAGAGTACATACGACGTTTGCCCGGCAGAGGCACTCGCACCTTGGCACCCTCCAGAAGCTTGAGCAGGGCCTGCTGCACACCGCGCCCTCCAACATCGACGCGCACATTTTCGGTAGCGACCGCAGAGGCCAGCTTATCGATCTCGTCAATAAATACGATGGATCGCTCGATCTTTGCAGGGTCCCCGCCGCATTCTGCGACCAGGGGGGTTAGAATGTCCTCCACATCATCCCCGACATAGCCAGCCTGGGTAAGCCGGTTTGCATCGGCAATCGTAAAGGGCACATTCAGCATACGGGCGATCGTCCGGGCCAGAAGCGTCTTACCGCAGCCAGTAGGGCCCAGCATCAGGACGTTGCTCTTTTCAAGCTCGATTTCACCCGGGGCAGGCGGGTTGTTGATACGGATGAAGTGGTCATAGACCGCAACCGCGAGCGCCTTCTTGGCATTGTCCTGACCAATGACGTACTCGTCCAGGAAATCCTTGATTTCCTGAGGCACCTTGAGAGGCACCTCAGGCACGTTTTCCTTAGACTGGACCTTGGAGATGGAAGAGAGTCCCAGGGTCATACAGGACCCACAGATCCGAAACAGGCCGTCCGGAGTTTGGATCTGTGGACCGGTCTGGGACCGGGGCTTCTGGCAGAAGGAACACTTAGACTCGGTCATATGATCACCTCGGGTTTGGGGTAGTGGGGATTTCAGTCACGGGAATAACCTCGTGTAGTAAGGGCGGCAAGGAGTTTTTATGAAAGTCCGGCTAATGGTAGACCTCACAAAGTATCACCCCACCTTAACAGAAGGTGCTACGGGTAAGATGATTGGTCCCTATGGTAAGAGATCCATAGAAAACCCAAAAGCTTGGGCGGGGGTGGAGTTTGAGCACATCACTCTGGACATTCTTCGAAATCAGTTAGAAGCGGTGATAGAGAAGGTGGGGCCACATCGGGGGCCTGTGCTTCCTGTGCAATCCGAGACCGCTCCATGTATAGGTGATACAGTGGCGTTTGGGTCTCACCGTTTTCAGGTAGCTGGGATAGAATCGCGTACAGGTCACGATACGTGGCTTCTCCGGCTTGTACCTGTCGGTACCGTGCCAGAGCCTTCATAGCGTCCTTACGGGACTCGTAGCAGGGTGTAACTCTCTGTCCGGTGCCCCAGTTGCTCTCGTACACTTCATAGCAACGAGTACCTACGTCTCTGTAGACGAGTGATAGATGCGGAGGGAAATCTGTGTGGTTTTTCTCATACCACACTGTAGCATCCCTTACGTCTGTGAACTCCGGTGAGAAGACTGCTCGACCCTCCGAATCATATGTCCGATAGTACATCCATCGCTTTTCGTACTCGGAGACGGAGATGGAATAGGTGTAGGGAAGGTCCAAAGTGGCGATTAGGACAGGGCTCAGCCACGAAGTAACCGCACTTACGATTATGCTACTCACAAAAAACCCTACCAGTAGAATGCCCAGACCCGCCAGTGGGTATAGAAATGATGAAGCCATAAGCTCGCTATCTTCTGCCAAACGTTTTGTCCAGGGGTCAACCACCTCAGTGAGCCAGTGTTTTGTACGTGCGACACGGGACTGGTTCGTTTCGTCTTTGATTTGTAGCCGAGTGCGCGCATCTTGCAAATTTTTATTGATATCAGGGGCATGTAGAAGATCGAACATAAGGAGACTCCCGTGCACAAGTTGGCAAAAGACATGTTGTATGAGTGGAAGATCTTAGTCTACATGGGCAAGATGACGGTCAAGGAGTACGATGCTCGTCGCGCAGCGATTGACGAGTTTTTTGCCCGTATGGACATGAGAGCCCCCCGTCCTCCCGGATGGGAACCTCTACGAAAGAGGATGCAGAAAAAGTTCCCTGACATGATCGTCCCTGAGCATATCAGGGAACGGTGCTACCGAGGTAACAACACTAAGCAGAAGGACTGAGTAGGTACCACAGCATCTCGAAAGCCTTGTCACAGACCTTTTCGCGGGCACGGGTTCGGTCTGTTTCGCGAGAGATGGCAAGATGGCAGATTTCTACCTTGCCTGTCGTGAGGTCTGCTACGGCTACCCAAGCACGGGGATAGCCCAAGACAGGATCCGGGGTAGCATAGCCCGTAGTCGCGATACCAATCGAGGCTCCAAACTTCTCCGCCACAGAGACTGCCATCTTACGTGCAATACTGGGATGTACACCATCTTCGCTAAAGGTTGTCTCTCGGTTAGTCCCCAGCAAGTCCACCTTACTCCTTAGAGAGTAGGTAATCATGCCTCCCTTATACACCTGAGAGGCACCAGAGATCGCCGCCATGCGAGCCCCGACCATGCCACTGGTCAGGCTTTCGGCCGTGGCAACTGTATGGCCTCGGTCAAGGAGTAGGGTCAGTAGCTCGGGTGTCATATGTCCTCCGGTATGGGAGTGAGGTAAGGGACGGCCGCCTTTTGCCGCGTGCCTTCTCCTCCATATCTCCTCTGATGGAGGTCGTCAAGCTCTGCATCCTCGAAAATATTCCCGCATTCCTTGCAAAAGCCTTCACCTCTATACGTAACTCCGCAACACTCCGTCGTTGGTAGAAATGGCGTGTCTACAAAATCCATGGCTCTTCCCCAAAGAGAGTACGGTATTGCTCACATTGAGCCCTCGCATACGCGCGTGCGCGCGGGCCCGACCCATTGTAACGTCGAAGTGTTCCGCATACTGACTCGGATCGGTGATGGAGGCGCGTCAGAATATAGGCTCCTGACAGTAAGTTTGTCCACGGGTCGGATAGGTCACTCAGTCCTTGCTGCTCCAAAACCTGTGACCATACCGCGGGATATACCTGCACCAGACCCAACTCTCCGGACGACCCGACTGCCGTAGGATCACACCCACTTTCACGCACGACCGTGAGAGCTAAGATGCGAGGGTTGAGGTTGTAGATACTCGCCGCGTCGACAATCATGTCATCGAAGTGGTCCGTGGGTACCTTTGTACATAGGTGTGTAAAGGATTCTGTATTTTCACAGACCTGATACTCAGGGGGAACCCTTGGCGATTGGTACACAGGCTCAGTCAAAAATGACAGAGTAGCGGCGACCAGAGACCACTCAAGCAGGGTCAGTAGCATTGTCTTGTCCCTTCGTCTGAGCGTCAAAGATCCTTGTGAAGACCTCATAGAGCTTTGGTCCATCCAAAATGGGTAGGAAGACCATTCGGATGTGTTGAATCGACGTGGCCTCGACTCCCGCACAGATACCACGAAATGCCGCAAGAGCTGCTCTCTCCAGGGGGAATCTGTAGATGCCACATGAAATAGCGGGGAAGGCAATGCTGCGGGCCGAATAGGCATTTGCCACCACCATCGCAGACGTATAGCTCCCTTGCAGCTGCCACTCCTGGTAGGTGAGCTTATTCGGGTCAAAGATAGGCCCTACTGCGTGTACAATCATCCGGTTAGGGAGACCATAGGCACCCGTGACCCGAGCCTCCCCTGTAGGACATCGCATAGCGATGGAGTCTAATACGGGGTGTGACATGCACCCCTCGTACAGAGCTTGGTGACCTGCCGCTTTGAAGATGGCGCCACATACCCCTGCCCCGGGCAGGAGCCTTTCATTGGCGGCATTGACGATCGCGTCCACCTCAGGGCACTTGGTGATGTCCCCAAACTCCAGAAGAATCTCTACATCACGATACTCAAACTTCACAGAATACCTCCCAGTTCCTTTAGAATTGAGATCGGGTTCACTTCTTCCACCTCTACCTGTAGATAGAGCGCACGTTTACCTGCCATGTCGAAAAGTTGTGCCAGTGTCCGCTTGAGGTCCGGATCACACACACTGAACGCTTGAGTGATAATCAGGCTGCCCATCTCTGGGGAAAGGTAACACCCAATCACGTCTGATGCAAGATCTACAGGTTGGATATAGGTGTAGTAGCCCCCTTCATGTAGGACTCCAGGCAACGGGATATCCTTGTATTTAGGACTCAGCCTCTTTTCATGGAACTTCATGGCTTGGACCACACTTCTCGGATGACTTGATCCACACTGGAGTTGATCTCAGATCTATGGTGGATAATGCGGGTGAGAAGGCCCCCAAGCTTGTACTGAGCTTCGGTCAGCTCATCGAGCCTCTTTTTGAGGGCCTGCTCTTCAGAGGTAGGGTTGGCAAGGTCCTTACCCTCCGCTTCCTTCTGGATAGTCTCCCATCGCAGCTTAGCTCCGCGACGCAGATCAGTTACTGTGGGGGAGTACTTCCCCGCGAAGTAGGAGTCCAGCTTCTTGGCGCCTTTCATGCCATCCATCAGAAGGTCAAGGGCAGAGACATCGACCAATTGGTTTTGGATGAAGTTTCGGCGCGCGTCTTCCATGTCGGATAGCTCGGCTTTCAAAGAAGCAATCTGTTTCTCCACATGTCCCAGCTCTTCGAGCTGGGTTCGGATTTCAGGGGAGACATCATCACCAAACATGTCCAGCCTGAGATTATAGGGCATCTTTTCTCCTTTTTGCGGGAGTCCTATTTTTTGGTACTATCGGTCTCTATCTATCCTGGAGCACTGTCCGTGGCAAGCGAAACCATCCAAAAACTCCTGAGGTCTCAGGAAGACCTTACTACGACCCCGTCTACCACATATCGGAATACCTCCCCCGAGATGGAAGCCGAGATGTATAAGCCCTACCCTGTACTGGACCACGGCTTTGTCAGACTGGTCGACTATATGGGTACAGAAGCCTCGATCGTTCAGGCAGCGCGTGTTTCGTATGGGAAGGGGACCAAGAAAGTGTCTCAGGATCGCGGTCTCATTCGATATCTGATGCGACATCGTCACTCGTCTCCTGTCGAAATGTGTGAGGCGAAGTGGCACGTCAAAATGCCGATTTTTGTAGCTCGTCAGTGGATTCGACACCGGACAGCATCTATCAATGAGTACTCCGCTCGGTACTCCATCCTGGACCGAGAGTTTTACATCCCAGAGCCGGACCGTCTGGGGGTGCAGTCCACTACCAACAATCAAGGTACGGGTCACACGCTTACCGCTGAGCAAAATGCTCAAGTTCTATCTCTCCTCAAGCGGGATGCTCTGCAAGCTTTTGACACTTACGGTGAAATGATAGATGAGCACAACTTGGCGAGAGAGCTTGCACGCATTAACCTCCCTGTAAGTGCCTATACACAGTGGTACTGGAAGATTGACCTCCACAACCTGCTCCACTTCATGGCACTTCGGTCGGACCATCACTCACAGCACGAAATTCGTGTCTACTCTGATGTGATTCTCTCTCAGGTAGAGAAGTGGGTCCCTAATGTCATTGAAGCCTGGGATGACTATCATCCTCTACGGAATGCTCACACCTTCTCGGGTCCTGAAATGTTCGCTCTAATGGAGTACCTGTCTCAGCAAGGCCATGACTCGGGAGAGATGCGGGCCCTTATGCTTCCTATCCTGAAAGAGGGCGGCTGTAGTGGTCGAGAGATCCGTGCATTCTTCGAGACCTTAGGTATTCAGAGAGACGCATCTTGACCTCATCCAAGGACATCGGAGCCTACTACACTCCCCCGAAGATTATCAAAGAAATCCTTCCTTGGGTAATGCAAGGTGTTGGGTCCGATATGCATATCCTGGAACCTTCCTGTGGTGAGGGCCGTTTTCTATCTGCACTGGACCCTTACCGCAAACGGATAGCCTCCGTTGATGCTATAGAGCTAATTCCTTTGGAGGCAAAAAAAGCTGCCACGGCACTGTCGGTCTCAGGCAAAGTCCACACGGCCGACTTCTTTGATTGGCTGCTCCGTACTCACTTAACTGAGACTCCTTTCGGGAACCGTATACGTGAGGAGATGTACGATGTGGTAATCGGAAATCCTCCGTATGTGAGCTTCCGGAAGCAGTCTGACTGCCAAAAGCAGTGTGTCAGTCAGGTAATGGATGCATATCAGGTTGATTTCAACAAGCACTCCTCTATCTGGCTTCCGTTTATGGTATCCTCATTGCTATCTCTCAAACAGGGAGGTAGGCTGGGTATGGTTATACCTTCTGAAATCCTTACAGTAAAGTATGCACAGGCGATCCGTGATCTATTGATTGATGAGTGTTCCGAGGTCCGGATTCTGGACCTGCCTGGAGTCTGGTTTGAGTCGACTCAGCAGGCTTGTGTTGTGTTACTGGCAATTCGCGACTCGAATATACCTTGTCGTGTAGGACTCCATAAGTCATTCCATCACCAGGGCATGACTTTTGTTCATGGGCCGCTCCTCAAGGGGTCTAAATGGACCTCCTTGCTGTTGGGTGAGGAGGTCCGTACTCTGTTGGATGGGATATTCGAGCGCCCTCATGTACATCGTCTGGGGGATGTGAGTACAGTGCTCACCTCTTTTACGACAGGGTGTGACTCTTTCTTCTTTTTGTCACGGGAAGATGTTGACCGTCGTGGGCTATCTGATTATGTGGTACCTTTGGTACCCAAGTGTTCCGAGTTTGCAGGTCTATCTTTTGGGGAAAGTACTCATCTGCACTTGTCAAAACAGGGGTCGAAATGCTGGTGTGTCTCGTTTCAAGATGACTACGAAAACCTCTCCCCCGAAGCCCAGTCCTATATCGACTACGGCCTTAGTATTAAGGCCGATTCGTCCTACAAGTCGAACGCCCGTCGTGTCTGGTATCAGTTGGGCGACCTACCACGATCTCCTCTGTGTCTCTATCGACGTTCCGACATTACTCCTCGAATGGTCCTGAATCCAATGGGAGCTGTAGTTGCTCGGACCGCATACCATGTGACTCCTCAGGGTTCCCTATCCCCAGAATCCCTGTTAGTCGGGTTCAGTAACCCTCTAACATGGCTGTGTGCCGAGCTGGAAGGACGTTCCTTTGGTGGTGGGTTACTGGAGCTATCCAGTAACGAGATGAAAGACCTTCCTGTAATCTTGTCAGACCACAACACATCTCTCTACTCGACACTGGAAAAGGGTGATGTTAGACAGGTAGGGGGGGATCTCATGTCTGATGCGGGTCTCACTGTAGACCAGCAGAGGATGCTACTACGTGCCTATCAGGCCCTGTTGAATCGTCGCAGAAACTCCCAGCTGACACGCTGATGTGTTATCCTTTTGTAGTATCATTAGACCATCGGAGGCTACAAATGGACCTGACACGTATTGCAGCGGGCCTGAGTAAGGAGGCCGCATCATTTCGGAATGAAGACATTGCTCGAATGCAGCAGACTTCGCAAGACCTCTATAAGAGGGTACAGGGACTGGCAGCCCAAATCGCTCAGGTAGAGCATTCCGCAGATCGCGCGATGTCCGCCGATTTGAAGAAAGCCTTCAAGAGTCTACAGTCCGCGCTTCGATCGATAGATACTGCTACGCTACACCTTGAGAAATGGTAATATCATGAGTTTGACAAATGAACTAAATCGCATTGCGGCTGAAATAGCCAAATCATCTTCATCCTACACCTGGGACCGGCTCCTAATCCAAGCTCAGAAAAACTACCTAACCATCGTCCTTCAGGAAGTAAAATACCTCTTGGGGGGGAGATGTCACTGTCAAAGTCTCGGGGTCCTCGTTATTTTTTGAGGGTAGTGCTTATGGCGTTCCTTTAGATGGCAGCGTTCGTTGGGTACCTAACCGTATTCACCAGCTCCAGTTTTCGGGGTTTGCAGGACGTAACACCTTCTCTGGGAAGGTTAACCTACGTAAGCAGTCTCCGAAGGCGGTAGCTCAGACTCTTATCCGTGCAATTGAGTCTGCCTAAATAGACTCTTGAGATATCTTTTGTTTCGTGTTAAGGCTCTCCAAACGCAGGAGACCCTAACACATGATTCGCAACATCTGTATCCGCAAACTTACATACACGGACCCCGAGAGCATTCAAGAGGAATGGACTCGGGGTGGGGTGTTTTATCGCCCTGACTCTACATTGCCTGCACGCATCTTCTATCGACACGGGAAACTCTGTCGAGCGTTATGGTATCAGAACGGGAATCGTCACCGGGAAGAGGGGCCAGCTGAAATCTGGCTGAATTTATGGTCCGAGAGTCCCTCGACAATACGCAAGGCCGTTTACTTCCACAAAGGTAAGATGCATCGGGTAGACGGCCCGGCATCCCTTGAGTTTCACTTCTTAGGGCATTATGCGTATCTGCATTACTACCGTTATGGGCGTCTTCATCGTGCGGGAGACCTTCCCGCAGCTATTGTTTTTGGTCATTCGGGTACGGTTCAGTCTGTTCAGTACATGCAACATGGCCACACCCATCGAGAGAGCGGTCCTGCCTATATCAGGTACAACGGGTCAGGGAACCCGATAGACCAGAGATGGTACCTCAATGGGAAGGAAGTCCGTCCCGAAAGTGAATAGATGTGGAGACCACGTCACCGTTCACATTAAAAGACGTAGACGTAATGGTCCTACGACATGTGTCCGATTTCCACTCGACAAGAACCACCTGCTGAGGTACCCGGTGGTATGGCCACCATGAAACGAACGCGACGCCCTCATAAGGGTATCTACCATTGGTTATGTACCTGACACTGCGTACCTCGTACCTTCCCGTATAGTAGCACCTCAAGTATGATACGACGGCGGGCTGACCCTCTTCTGCATGTCGGAGCCCGTTTTGGAAACGAGTCAGGGTGCGTGTGAAGCTGTCCCACTGAACCGTGTACACATGGCGCACTAAAACCGACCTGTAGTGAAGTACGCGACCCCGTCTTCTACGTACTCGAATCGCATCGGCTTCCAGGCCTCCGGTCTAATCTCCTCCTCGGAGGAGATTAGACCGGAGGCCTGCTTCACAGAAGTCTGCCCCAGTGACGCCCGTGTCATCTGCAGGCGCGTGCCACTGACCATTCGAAGGGCTATCTGCTCCCAAGCTGTAGACTTGCATACCACACCGTGAGATGCTCAGCACACACTCCTTGCCGGTAGAGTCATCGCGTAGACGCACGACATCCTCTTTCTGGGACATGGCGCGGTGGCCTCCCACAAACTGAAACTGGGGGTAAGGTCGATTCATAGTGTACTCCTTTGTGTGTTACAGGCAGTAGACGCAAGAGGGCACAAAAAGTCAGAATCTTTGTGCCCTTTCAATGCCGATTACTTCCAGTACACGGCACCATGGGTACGTAGGGACATCTCAAGGTTCGGCTGGCGGATGTTACCCCGGATACCCTTGGCAGGCTTCTTCCATGAGGCCGCCTTGAGAATGTCGCCCGTCTCACGGTTGACGAAGTGGTGCACACTGCGGCCACTGCCATCCTTATCGGTCTTGACGATCTTGATGTACTTCCGGCCGGGCTGGGCCGAGATGACGTATCCGAACGTCTTCAGGAAGCCTTCACCATGAAAGGCCACGAGACCACGGTCCACGATGTCCTGGACCTTGACAAGGTACTCAGCAAGCTCGGCGTCGGTAACAGGGCGGTTCATTTGATTCTCCTCTGTGGGTTACAGGTAGCAGACGCACGAGAGGTCGAAAAGTCAGAGATTATTCGAGATTTCTTGTAGGACACTCATGCAAATGACAAAGTCTCTCCGAATCCACTACCCTCTCCAAGGCACCGAAGTGGTCTGTACTTCTGGTCCCTTTCGTGTTCGTCTGGTATACGACTTCCGTAATAATCTAAGGACTGTACTCCGTGACTGCTTTTTTGACGGATACCTGCCCCATAGCCGTGCACACCCCTCTACACTGTCGTGGGACCCCTACGGCCGCCTTACTCTTGCATCATGGTATCAGAGGGGGATCCTCTTCCGGCCTCGCGGTCCCGCCTATATCCTCTTCTTGTCAGAAAAGGCGGGTACGGTTATAGACTACCGAAACGACTCCAAAGATCTGGGGTACCTTGTCCCTTTGCACATCCCGTCTCCTCCGGAGGATTCATTATGGCCTTGAGAGCATGACACCCCTGTACTGCGTCAGAGTGTACACTCAGTGGGTTGACCCATGTGTTACACTGAGGGACTCAATCTCGGGACAGACACATTATTTCTACTCGGGAGATACTCCAAGCATTCCGGAGTCTCCTTGGTTGGAGGAAGCCGTCAAGCACTTCCAAGAGAAAGAGGTACCACGCGCCTTAGAGTTAACTCGCCAAGTCGCGGATATTCGCAAAGCCATGAGAGCGAGCCTGGAAAGGTACATAGGAACCGCTTACGATGACTGAGGAATATTCCATAGGGGTGTATACTATTCCTATTCTGGGTTGTGTGTCAGTAGTGGGCAGGATTTTCTCAAAGCCTGTTATTCACTATTTCAAAGATGACGCGCAACTTGATATGCTACCGTATCCTGACTCCGTCAAGCTGCTGACGCGCTACCAACTGAGTCAGTTAGACCTCTCGCAGGAATGGGGTTACGGACGTCTCAATGTAGCTGAAAATTGGTCTCAGTTTGCATATTCCCCCGAACCGTGGTCAGTGCCTCTATACACGGCTGAGGTGACCTTTGGCATCGACTGGGGACTATCCACCTCAGATAGCATTTTCTGTACCCGCTACGTTACGACGGAGTGACCATGGAACGTGTGTACCTACTACTCCAAATACGCTCTACTTGCGCCATTTCATACCGGGGTCAGTACTACCGCTATCTACATGGGTCTTTATGCGCAACCTATTACGAAAAAGTTGGGTCATGGAATGGGTCACTATCTTATGGTCCCAGGCAAAATCCCTCTTACGTAGTTACATGGTTGGGGCCTAAAGGACGTTTTCAGGGGCTCACATATCTGGACGGCTTGGGGGGTGCACTGGGTCATATACCACCCCACTTAGACCTCCGTCTGGAATCGGGACCTCTCTCCCTCTCTCGACAACGCCTTGACCAACTCAGGGGGCACCTTCCGTGGACATAGAATACCTACTGAAGCGATTAGACAGTGGCAAACACTCCTCCGTCTATGTATTTGAGACAGGATCTCACCGATTTTCTGATATCATGTTCCCGGGAGAAGACATCCCGTGTGATTACTGTATTGATGGGCACGGGAACCTGTATGCCAACACGTGTTATCACTTAGGGTTTTGCTACTTTCGGGTATCCTACTCTCGTTATACCGGGATCAGTGTGACAGATATCTTTGGTACTCGGATTTTCGCCCCCTCTTGTGGGGTACACAAACCTACGTGGGGCTCTCTCCTCAAGAAGCACCCGACCCGCCTTCCAAAAGATCTGGAATACCTACCGCAACTGTCCAAGATCGTCTGGGGCAGGACATGAAACGAACCAGTATCCTCATTGACCGACGCATCTACTGGGACCCCTACATCGTCTATGAGTCTGAGTGGGGGTCAGGGGTCAAATTAGGTGAGCACCCCATGGTGTTTCAAGTAACGGACTACAGCACGGTGTCTGGGGGTGTCCTGACCTTTATGGTACAGTACGTTCATACTCGATTCCTCTCCTATCATCTGTGGACCCTACTTGTCTCGTCCAGCTTCGGAGATGTACGCACTTATCAGTACCTACACACACCCACGGGAGTTTTCTTTGTAGGTGGGGATGATCCTCCGTTTGATAATGAAGATGAACACCGCGTCACTCTGGAAAAGATATTTGCTTCTCCTGCGTATCCAGATATACTGCGAATCTCTGCCATGGTAGGTCCTATACTGGAGTGCCTACCTCTATGGTGTCATCATGACTATGGAGTACCGAAAAATGCGGGACACGTTGACTCATACCCTGACTCTGGATGACGGCACCGAAGTATCTGCCGAGTTCATGCTAAGGATAGCTGAGCATTCCGTGGCAGCGTATCGAGATGCTCCCAAGCTGGCAGAAGAGCACTACCTCAAGTATGTATCGACCGACCTATCCGATGATACGGATGGCTATGTAGCTCGCCTGACAGAATCGTTTCGGCGTCCCGTTGGTCCAGACTTCTATCAAAAGTCGCTTGACATCATCCGCAAGTACGGTATGTCCGTGGAAGAGTGCCGTTGGATTCAAGACGATCCGCTGGTGTCTGTATGATAGAAACTCGCTTCCTCATGCGGCAAACCTTTGCGAGACTTCCGTCCAAAACTCGCGCGGTGACTCTCAGGGTACGTCTATCCGACGAGTCTTATGTGCTTGCCACCTATCAACGGTATGAACCCGCATTATTCCTCCGCACCCCCAAGGACCGCCCACATGAACGAGCCCACCGTCAACGCCACCGACATCGAGAAGCCGTGCTCTTTCGGTCGCCACTTCGTCGGCGACGAGGGCGAAATCTATCAGGGAGATGCTGCGGAGATCCTGCGGCAACTCCCTCCAGATTCGGTGGACCTTCTCTTCGCGGACCCTCCCTACAACATCGGGAAGCGGTTCGCGAACTTCATCGACAAGTGGCCCTCCGAAGCCGCCTATGCCGACTGGTGTGCAACTTGGCTTGAGGCTGCCCTTCGGGCGCTGAAGCCGAACGGCTCAATGTATGTGATGACAAGCACCCAGGCGATGCCATACCTCGACATCTGGCTGCGAGACAGAGTGACGGTCAAGTCACGGATCGTGTGGCACTACGACAGCTCGGGGGTCCAAGCAAAGAGCCACTTCGGCTCATTGTACGAACCGATATTACACTGTGTCGCCAACGCAAAGAACTACACCTTCAATGCCGAAGCCATTATGGTGGATGCAAAAACTGGTTCGAAGCGAAAGCTAATCGACTACCGGAAGAAAGTACCAACGGTATACAACTCCAAGAAAGTTCCTGGCAACGCCTGGTACTTCCCGAGAGTGAGATACCGAATGCCGGAGTATGAAAAGCACCCAAGCCAAAAGCCCGAAGCCCTTCTGGAGCGCGTAATCTTGGCCAGTTCGAACTCTGGTGATGTGGTGTTGGACCCATTTTCCGGGACATTCACCACGTGCGCAGTGGCCAGACGCCTGCAACGGCGATTCATCGGAATCGAACTTCAACAGCCCTATGTTGAGGTGGGGCTAAGGCGGACCGGGCTCGCGACTCACGTAGGCGGCGAGAAGCTAACTGCTCCGAACAAGAGCTACAAACGAAAGAATGGAAAAGGCACTTGAGCCCGCCTATCCCCAGACCCTCCCGGCCCGGCGGAGCGGCCCGGCCGGTCTTCCCAGCAACCATCCCTCTTTGGCGGAGCCAAGCCTTGAAGCGCCATTCATTCACTCCACGTATCGAAGCCATCCTGACGAAGCTCTACGGACAAAAGGCGGGTCGGGTGGTGTTTCAGGCGAGCGACCTCCTCAAATATCTCAACAAGAAGACTGTCTCGGCAGACCGGGGCTCCAAGGCGAGAGGGAGCTTCGCGAACATCTACGCAATATACGTACTCGTAGGAGCCCGTCCTATTCACCCGTCGAGTTGGATGAGGCCCTCAAGCTACCCCACAGAGGCCCGCAGGACCGCAGAGAGGTCTCGGGGGACACGGTGTCAGCGCGGAGGGCCAGGGCCCCGGCGTCCTCGGTCAACGGTGTGGATGCCGCCTGGACCCGGATGGAACGGTTGAAGTTCGTGCGGAACAGACTAACCTGACGCTCACCCATGCTCGCCTCGCTGTTGGAACGTGTATTCAGCGAGAACGTAGTGTTTTTCGCACTTCTTGGATAGGTGAGCATGGGTCTCTCAGGATGCGCTGCATAAGGCGGGTTGAAGCCTCTTACTCCTTACGATGGCAGATCGACTCGGAATGTTTTCTGGTCGTAGGGTTCATCTACTCCAGTATAGTAGGGGAGGTTAAGACGACCACTCCGCTTGCAGGAAGGTGCCGTAGTGATGGTCAGGTCTCAACCTTCTTGGATGAGATGGTACCCTACTACGCACAATACCTCGATCGCATTCGGCAGAGATTACCCTCTTGACAGACGAGCAGACTGTGTTACACCCTCGGAAATGGAGGTATTATGAATCTACCCGACCGCATGAAATACTACGAGAAGCTCTACGACCCCGGGCTTCTTCCCCGAGTCCCCATTGTCATTCGTCTGGACGGATGTCGATTCTCGAAATGGACTTGGGGGAATAAACTGAGCCGACCCTACGATGAGGGGATGGCTCGGCTCATGATTGCTGTGACTAAGTCACTGGTCGAGAAGTTTCGTCCGGTGGTTGGGTACACCGTTTCTGACGAGATCACTCTAATATTGCCAGAGCGTGATCGGCCCGATATGCTCTACGGAGGACGTGTCTCTAAGCTGGTGAGCACCACCGCTTCACACGCGACCCTGGTCTTTAACTCTTTGATGGGTGAGTATTTGCCCGATTCTGACCCTGACAAGCTCAAGCGTCCTGCTGAGTTTGACTCTCGCGCCTTCACCGTACCCTCCCGTGAGGAAGCTGTGAACACTCTACTGTGGCGCGAGAATGACGGGACTCGTAACTCCGTCGCCATGGCAGCTCAGTCTGTATACTCACACCGGCAGCTGCATGGGAAAGACCGTCGCGCCATGATGGACATGCTCATGGAACAAGGCATCAACTGGAACGATTACCCTGCCTTCTTCAAGCGGGGTACCTATGTACAGTCTCGTACAATTACACGTCCTCCTACTGATGAAGAAATCGCACGTAGTAGGGGTAATCTCTTGCCCGAAGATACGGTCACTCGCTCTCGTATCGTAGAGCTGGAAATGCCTCCCCTACGTCAGGTGACAAACCGTGTAGGTGTCATCTTTAACAAAGAAACCCCCCAAACCTCTAAGGAGGATGAATCGAATGAGTCGTGATGTGCTTTTCAGCGCCCTGTCAGGTCTTCTGGCCCCCCCTTCTGTCGTGGTCGAGCTTGACGTACTTCGCGTTATCCCCAGCATCCATGCGAACTGCTGTAAGGCGGTCCCTGAGGTGATGTGGCAGGGGCGTGTCAGTATCTTGCAGACCACCTCAGCTGACTATGCGATCAACTTCACAGGTGACTACCGGATCGGTTCCGTAAAGGTTCAGGTCCAGGCCGTATATGCCTCGATGCAGTGGACGATGCAGTGCCAGGACTATCATGCGGTATCTGAGGGGTGCACTGACCCCCGTGAAGCGTGGCAATCACTTCTACGCGCGCTCGCGGATGTCCATGATGAGTATACCATGAAGGCCGAAGAGCTGGGATCTCTGATCGGGGAATCGACTGAGGAATAGCTTTCCTCCGAAAGTCTCTGACTTTTGGCCTGCCCAAACGTCTACTGACTGTACCCTCTACGGAGAAATGAAAATGCCAGACTACATCGGCTACTGTGAAAACCTGCCCAATCTCCGGGGTCGCATCATCCGGATTCCCAAGGGTGCTATGGTGTACAGCACGGCTCCCACCGGAGCCCGCCCCTGTGCACGGGCTCATTCGGTCCGTGTCCATTCCGTCGACAACGGAATGGAGATAGCGGTTGCTCGGGAATATGGCGACATCTTGGTGCCCGTGGCAAGTGGTCGCGACATGGAGTACGTTCTCCGGAAGAATGGTCTGGAAGTGCCAGGAGAAGTCTTCCACAATCTCACTCCTGAGCTTGTCTCTGACCTGATCCAAAATTTGGAGCCGCTTGGCGTGGTGCGTCGAGTGGGCAACCAGATCCGGGTGATTACCCAGAACCCTCGTCTGGTGTGGGTGGGCTCTGGACAGTACTACCGCTCCACCGACATCAACAACGTGAGTTTCTGATGCCCTCCACCCCCAATGAGCTTAAGGTTCAAGTCAACCTCGATGAGCTTTCCTTTGAGGATGCCGAGCACTACTATGAGTTGGGAATCGTTTCTGAGGAACAGTGGTATCGGTACTGTTACGAGTGGCGTGCGACCGTCCCACGTTTTACGGCGTCTGGGCGCTGGGAAGCTCAGCAGTATGCCCGTGCTCACAATCTACCTGAGGTGTCCTGATGAGTGCTCTCCTACAATACATTGCCTCTGGGGGCTCGATCTCTGATCTGGAAGACGGGCGAGGGATCCGCGTCTCTCGGGACGATTCCATGTCCGATTTGGTACATCTGGTGTACTCTCAGCTGGATAGTCCCAAGCTGGACCCGGTTGTTTGGGAGTGCCGGGGTGCGATCCTGGACACTGTCACGAATACCTTTGTGTGCCGACCTCTTCCGAGATTCTTCAACTATGGAGAGTCGGGGGCGGCCGATATTGACTGGAGTACTGCATCCCTCTTTGAGAAGATGGATGGATCTCTCATGTACCTTTGGCACTACAAGGGTCAGTGGTATGTCTCTACCAAGGGATCAATGCTGGCTCAAGGATACATGAGGCCAATTTCCAAGACCGCTACTGCATCTCTGACCTTTGCTCAGCTGTTCTGGCAGGTGTTCGAGGAAAACGGCTGGAGCCTCCCGGAGGATACGACCAAGACATATGGGTTTGAGCTGACGTCTCCCTACAACCGTGTCGTGGTGCCATACGATACTCCTCAGCTACACCTGCTGTGTGTCATCGACAACGGCACCGGCACCGAGGATGACATCAAGGACTACCCCTACACTCCAGCGCCTGCCTTTACGGCCTCCTCTCCCGAAGAGGCTCGCAAGCTTTTGCTGGGGATGGACGGCGCCAAGCATGAGGGTTTCGTGATTCGAGATGCGCAGAACCGTCGCGTGAAGATGAAGCATCCCAAGTACGTGTATCTCCATCGTCTCACGTCTCGGACCGGTAAGGGGAACATCCTGAACCTGATCATGATGGGCGAAGAAGACGAAGTCATTTCCTACTTCCCTGACCTGGAACCAAAGGTCATGGCGCTGAAGCGTCAGTACAATGAAGTCTTGATGGAGTTGGATGTCGCCTACGAGTCTATTGAACACATCGAAGATCAGCGGGAGTTTGCCTATGCCGTCCGCGATCTAAAGACCCCCTTCAAGTCCTTGCTTTTTTCTAAGCGACGGGATATGGCCTCCGGAAAGGACATCCCCTTCTACAAGTACCTGAACGCGCAATCCAAGCGCAACCTTCACCGCTACTTTGGCGAAGACTGAGGAGAAACACTCATGCCTGTTGTAACTACTTCTGTTGGCCTTTCGGTCCTGGGTATCGCCGTAGCCGGTGCCTTGGTTGGTATCTGTCGTCATGCTCCAGGTGACCCCAACTGTTCCAGCAACCGGCCGGTCTACTATTCTACTTCGGGAACAAGCAGCATCGACAACACCAAGTATGAGGTCAAGCAGTTTGAGCAGGTGGGGAATCACCTTGTGCTCAAGGTGCGCTACAGCAGCTGTCCCAACTGTTCGTATGATGGCGTCAAGATCATGGTTTTCGAGTCTACACAGGCTACAGAGGTCATCTTCTGGAAGACGATTGACCCCCACTTCCGGGAGCAGCGGAGCCGTAGCAAGACCATCGCTCCCCCTCCTATCGCACGATCCCCTCGGACCCGAAGGGGATCGGGTGGCAACGCGCGCTCTCCTTTGCGCGCTCTCTGTAAAACCTCCATCACAGGAGTCTACCATGTCTACTCTCTGGCTACTCTGCGTCCTCTGCTTGCCCCGGCTTACCCTGGGATGTAGCTACCTGTTTGACTACGTGCCCGCCAATGACACCAACTTCTGGATTGACGCGGTAGGGACGCTTCTGGCTCCCCGTCTTCTGGTCGCTTACTGGGGCCAGTCCGGTGGAGAAATGGGCAAGCTCTGGCTCATGCTGATGGTGATTGTAGGTCTCTGTGAGATTCCTGTAGCGATTCGGTGGCTGTTCGGTAAGTAAGTTTCTCGTCGCGGTGCAAAATCGTGGTGTACCTCTCCACGGAGGTACACAGTCATGGACTTGCTCTCACTGATCGAAAAAGACCAAGCTCTCCAGTCATCTCGAAAAGACCTGGAGAAACTTGCGTACCAATCTCTGATACATACGTATCTCACCTTAGGTCCTGCTACTCCCTACCCTGGACGGACTGCTCAAGTCTTGGATGTAGAGTACCGGGATGAGATCTATGTCAAGGTGCGGGTGGAGAAACATAATGGTGATGGGTACCTGGATAGCTGGAACCCTTTTGTGCGATGCTATCGGCCTCTTAGAGAAATCACCCAACAGACTCAGATCGTGTCTCCGGAAGAGACGCGCATTCAACTCATGTTAGAGCTGGGAGCTTAAATGTCTGATAGCTTTTTACGCTGTGCGTATGTCGTGAAGATTCCTGCTACATCCGAGTTTGAGATGGCACAGTTTATCCGAGATCATATCCGCCTCTCTCATGACAGGGTCTTTGACCTAAGTGACGAATACGATCGTGAAGACTACTTAGACGGACTGTGGGATACTCCATGGGGCTATTACCAGTCTAAGGGGTCCTACTATCTCTACGTAGATGTCCTGGAAAAAGACTACGGTGTCACGTGGTCTAAGTCCGTGTCGGAAATGAAGTCGGAGGCTCAGGAGATTGCGGACTTTTTTGGGGTGCCTGTCCGTGATGTCATCTTCTCGGTAGCTCATCACTACAACGGGTGTGAATGGGACGTGATGGCCCACGAACCCGGTGATGTGGCGTCTGTAACAGACCTGCTGAACACATATCGGGTTGAGCATGTCTGAGGTGACTATCCTACATGGGGACTGTGTAGATGTCATGAAAGGTCTACCCGAAAACTCTGTCGACGCGATTGTGACAGACCCTCCATACGGTCTACGCTTTATGAGTAAGGACTGGGATGATATGGGTGACGGGCCTTCTCAGGAAAAGTGGCACGAGCAGTGGTTGGCAGAAGCCTATCGAGTACTCAAACCCGGCGGCCATATCATTGCCTTCGGAGGGTCTCGGACCTTTCATCGCCTATTTAGTGCTGCGGAAAACATGGGCATCGAGATACGTGATTCGATTCTCTGGATCCATGGGCAAGGATTTCCCAAGTCACATAATATCGAGAAAGCGCTTACGAAACAGGGCCACCTGGAAGCGACTCGGTATGCAGGTCAGGGTACTGCCCTGAAACCAGCACATGAGCCCGCTCTATTGGGCCGAAAACCTCTGTCAAGTAAGAGTATCGCTCAGAACGTATTAGAAATGGGTACAGGCTCTCTTAATATTGATGGGTGTCGGATCGGCACTGAAGTTGTGTCTACTCTTAGTAGAGGGTCCAACACCGCTTTCCCTAAGCAAGTAAGTGCTACCTCTATGGAGGGTTATGGGAGGAAGACTCGACAGGACTTGTTTGACCGGTCAGATAGGAAGGGGAGATTTCCCTCGAATGTCATTCTGGGACACACTGAGGGATGTATCCCTTTGGGCATGAAGAAGATTAAGTCTCAAAACCCATCATACCGTACCTCAGGAAAGGGGTCTAACGTAGAGGGGTTGTACGGTAAACTACCTTCTCGTCCCGAAAATGTGTCTATCGGATATGCTGATAAGAATGGTATGGAGGCCGTGGTCGCATGGGAGTGTCACCCTTCATGCCCAGTCGCCATATTAGACACTCAAAGCGGTACCCTAAAGAGTGGCACTATGGAAGGCCACCAGAGAGGATGGGGTACTCATGGAATTTACGGCCCATCAGGGCTGACTCCTGCTACCTGTTATGCGGATTCGGGAGGAGCCTCACGCTTTTTCTATCGAGCCAAAGCCTCTCGACGTGAAAGAGAGCTGGGGTGCGAGCATCTGAAAGAGAAGTATCAACGGAAGCGCGGGAATCACCACACCACTATCAAGCCTATAGGTCTCATGCGTCAGATGGTGAGATTGGTCTTGCCGAATGGTGGTACTGTGTTAGACCCTTTTGCTGGTAGCGGCACTACAGGAGTGGCTGCAATCTTGGAAGGGTTTGACGTGACTCTCATTGAGAAAGAGTCTGAATACGTAGAGGTGATAGAAGCCCGCACACAGCACGCTTTAAGTCACCCTCAAGACTACGGTACAAAACGTAGTGCGTCTCGAAAGCCGCGAAAGGTGGCTGAAAGCCCTGACCCCTCCGACTTTCTCCACCATTTCCGAACTCCGGACGAAGAATAATAGAGAAATCTCTGACTTTCTCCACCTTCAAACGTCTCCTACTCCGAACCCCGTAAAGGAGAGATCTCATGAAAAAAGAAATTCAGCTTACTCTTGTAGTTGATGACGATCTGGAGACAGGCCCTGAGGATCTCCGGCTTATCACGTGTATGATCCTGGGCATTCTGGAAGATCGTATGGAGGAACACGTCTCAGGGTCTCGTAATGACCCTGTCGAAAAGGCGCTTCTCATCTCACTACTGGTCTCGGGGTAGTTATGTCCGTCCCACTTACCTTTCAGAAAGGTGATTCTGTAGTCATCTCTGACCATCTCTACATGGGCCATCTCTGGGTCTCTTCTGTGGAAGACTACGGGTACCTACGGGTGGAAGATTCTCGTGGTGACACCTCGACTATTCACGGGCGTCGGCTGGCACACGGGTCTCTGTACCGCACTTTTCGAGTCATGACACCTACCACTGTCGCAGGTCACTACGGACCGCTGTTCGAGGCCATCCGGGCCATGGGCGGCGACGGGTGCACGATTATGGACCTGCAAGGTCTGATCGTGATTTCGGTCACGACCCCTCTTGCAGTTTCGGAAGAAGCTGCTATGACGGTATACCGTGCAATCCTCGAACTTCATTCCTCGGAGAAGTAACATGTTTACTCACAAGCAGCTGGAGGCTATCGTAGCAAACTGGAACGCTGGATACGCAGAAGGACAGCTTCTCTACCGCGCTACCTATATCGCAGCTGAGAGTCTGATTCGGTTTGACATCCTTCAGAAGATAGGGAGTCCGAGTCTGGGTCATTGTCAAGTCACGATTAAGGGAGGGAAGTGTATTGTAGGAGTATACACCCCTCCCATGGACAATGTGAGTCCTCATCTGTTTCTGCGCTGGGTAACTCTATACCAAGACCTGATTAAGGTTGCACAGGATGCCGCAGCTTCCCTCGAACGTCACCTAACTTAGGAGTCTTCATGTCTCGCGCCACTTTTTCTATCGCACAGCTATGTGGAGACAAGGAGTCTGAGCTTCTCTCCGAGGGCTCGCCTTTCTGCGTCACCTTTAACAGTACGGGGTCTGTCTACTTTCACACAACTCAGAATCCCTATGAAAACTTGGGATGCAGGATTCGACGCGAGAGAGAGAGATTTTTGAGATGATCATCGGAGTGCGAGCTACGCCTCCCCGAAATCCTGCCCGTGCGTTAGAATGGCTGGAACGTAACGCTGAGTTGATTCGGGAAGCACAGCAGTTTTGCGAATACCTGAACCGGATTCGTTCTGACATCGTGGAGTAATTTACCCGAGCAAAGGAGATGTGTATCATGTCTACGAAGTTTTCCCGTCTACCCGCTATAGAGACCCGCACCGAAGATATAGTGCTTAAAGACTTGGGGTTGATCCTATCGGTCTTTCAGTCGGGAAGAGGCTTTACTAAGGGAATGTTTCGGGCACGTCTCTATTCCGGAAATGTACCCGAAGCCTCCTATGCACGATGCTGGTACAGTACTCCTGCGGAGGCAGTGTCACAAACACTCTCCGTTTATAGGCAGGCTCAGCTCCATGAACAAGAAAGGCTCCAAGCGAAGCTGTCTGAGGTACAGAAGCGGGTCAAGCAAGTCCAAGATACCGCAGATGCCCTACTGCAGCAGGGATTTGGGAGCCCTAATGCTTGACACCCAAACACCCTGTGTCTACCGCATCACTCGTGTGTCCGAAGAGGGTGGTGTCGAGTACCGTTTCCCCCCTCGACGCTTTCGATCCTGACAGTGACGGTTTTGATAGTTGCTGGCGATTTTCACATGACCCGTGGGCTTCCCCCGTCGTACTGGCCTCCGAAGAGACGGTGCAGTGTGTTTCCCGAATGTCTACAGTATCTCGCCCTCCATACGGATTCCGAGTGGATTTGGTACCTGTACACGTCCTGCTACATGATACGCTCATGGGACACGTATATCCTCAGGTAGATTCACTTCTGAGTCAACTGCGGGACCTGAACGCCCTTCAAGAAGACCTGTCTACCCTCCAGTCGAGTATCGGCACTCTGAAAAAGGGTGATCGGTGCGCTATGTATATGGTGCGAGAGAATCCTGACGAAGAGTGAATATCCTGGTCAAAGGGGATCTATCAAAGGAGTCCTATGAATCTACCAAATCTAATTGCCAGTACCATGTACATGGCTCACGACTTTTCCACCCTCCCCAACCTATCCGAGATTCCGGACCCTCAGAACGGGGGCCAGTGGGACTCCGAAGCCCTAACAGACCTATGGCTCTGCACCCATATGGCTGCCAAGGTAGGTGCCTATCCCGTTGCGCATGACACGGGTGACGGCTGGGTCTTCGGGTGGGATGTCGACAACAACCCCGAAGACCCGACCGCCTCACTGGCTCCAATCATGTCTGAGGACTGGTGGCCGGGTCCTGAGAGGGTCACTCCATCTGAGCTGGAGATTTTGGGATTTACGCTCGTTTAGTCTCTGACTTTTCGAGCCCTCATCCGTCTGTTTTCTGTAATCACTCTCAATAGGAGACAGGCCCATGCTACAGACCTATGCCGAAGTCCAGTATGAGCGCGCACACCGTTACCGTCTTAGCGAGACGGCTCTGTGGTACGGCCAGCTTGTGCGGGTCGTGTCTATCCAGGGTACGGGTCTGGGATATGGTGCCCAGTATGTATACACTGTCCGTGACAGCATGGGCCAGAAGCACACTGCCCTCCCTGATCAACTTGACCGAGCCCCACACAGCCCTCTACAGAAGCTTCCGGATTTGGACCTACCCGGTGAGGGTGCCTTTGATCTGGTCCAGGTCACACGGGAGCACCAGGGATGCACGGATCCGATGTGCTGCGGTGAGGACGACCGACCCGTCTGGTGCGTGCGGGATGTCGAATCAGGGGAACTGGTTGACTTTGAGTATTATCCTGAAGTCCTGGACTGGTGCCCATACGACCGGGGTGTTCATTCTCGATGGGCGGGTACGGGATTCGACCGGGTGTGTGATGCTGCGGAAGCCTTGGCGGCGATGGTCTCCTACCTGGAAAGCTGAGAAAGTCTCTGACTTTTGGGATGCTCATGCGTCTCTTACCCGTAACCCAAACGGAGAAGTGAAATGCAGTCCGAACATTTTTTCAGCGGTCTCAAGGCCGGCAAGGCCGTCTCTCACGTCATCTCCAAGGGTTGGGAGACTAAGGCTACTCTGTCTGTCGCCATGGACTGGGCAGGACATTACGTCCCTGCCCGTCCTACCAAGACCTGGGAACGGGGGTTCAAGCAGGCCCTTACGAGTAGCGGGTACGGACACCTGTACCAGGGCTGCTGATCATGAGCCATCCCCCTACCGAGTTTGATTCCGGTATCGAAACTTTGCGGGTCGTGCCTTACTACGGTAAACATGCAAGGTACTTTCGTATGGCTCGCGCTGTCTCCGAAGAAAGCCTCTATGAAGGATATCATCATGGAGCCCTTCTGGTTAAGGGCGGGTCGATTCTGTCTGCGTCACCGAACCGTGGTGGTCTGTGCTCCTTCGGAAGTCGGTTTTATCCCTACAAAAAGGGTAGTCCTACCCCACATGCCGAGATAGGATGCATCTTGGGGGTAGATCGGTCCGTTACTACGGGCGCTACCGTCTATGTCTGTCGCGTAGGTAAGCAGGGCGATTTTCGGCTGTCTAAGCCCTGTGAAATGTGCGTAGGCACTCTTCGGTATGTCGGAGTTCGGCGTGTCGTGTGGTCCGTTGACGAAAATCACTGTGCAATCGGGAGGTTGTGATGTTTGACCCAAATACTGCCCTTGATGAAATCCAAGAGTTTCTCGCCTTTGTCGAACGAGTAGAGTTTGTGCGCGGACATTGTGACGCCCACTTCAACTATGCTCAGCTCTGGTCCAGTCCCGTGGCGGTTAAGGTCCCCTACTACAAGGGAATGGACTGCCGCGAATTCAGCCATCGGGCGATGCGTGCTCTACTTGAAGGGTTTGCTGAGCAGTGCAGCGATTTCTCTCCGGAGTACTTCATTCGGTGTTTGGCATCGCACCCTGAACCGGGTAAAGAGCTTGGCCTCGAAGAATTGGTCCCGTGGTTGATTGACCACTCACCTACTTTCAAGGGAGTGAGTAGTCGAGCCTTCGTGAAGGCGGGAATTGCACACACCGTTACCCGCGAACCTCTCCAGGCTGCGGAGTCCATGCGAAATACTCTCAAAGCCCTTCGCAATCTTACCCCAAAGTACCTGAAGCCTACCGCTGATGCGGTGAAAGCCCTTGAGGCTACTCTACCTGCTCTGGAGAGTTTGCAGCCTCCCGCTCCTCAGATTGCCGAAATCCCTTCATCGGTACGTCGATGGTCGGAGGGCTCTCCTGACCCTCACGAAATGACCTTCATCGTGATCTCCGAAAATCATATGGTCATCAAGGACCTCCGGAAAGACCTCGTGGGAGATGTCCGTCCGGAGACTCCCGAGATTTGGAACATGGCTGTATGCCTGATTCAGAGCTATCCCGAGCGCTTGCTCTATTCGTCAGACATTTCTCCCCAAAAGGTCTGACTTTTCGGGCTCTCAAACGTCTACTACGTGTACCCACCACGGAGATTCACATGTTTGCAATTGTCGACCAGATGCACCTCCTTCCTGTCGAAATGCGTCACACTATGGATATGGTGGTCCAGCGGTCTCTCACATCGTTGTATGATCTTCTACGAGGCTTGGCTGACCTCACTCTCACTCCAGACCCCGACATGGAAGTGATTCGGGCGGGGATGTACTATCGCATCACCTACCGGAACCTGACTCTGTACGCCAAGGTCCAGGACAGTCGGTTTAGCCTGTGTCTGTTTGTGGGTGACCACACTCCGGTACTCCCTGACATCTTGGACTGGGATACTCTGGACTACCCCCACAACCCCGGAGGCACTTTGCCGAGTGGTCCCAAGGGTGTTCCCGCTCAGATCCTCCTGAATAACCTTACACGAGGGGAGAGTGGGCGCTGGTCTACTGAAAACTGCGTCAAGTTTGACCTCACCTCTATGGCGTCCCGCCTCCTTGAGGGTGTCTACCGTACCTACAGCTCCTAAATCCGGAGAAAAACATGCGTATCCAGACCATGAGCATCGTAATCGGCACTGAGGTGTGTAACGCTCGGTGCCCTTTCTGTATCAGCCAGATGACGGGTATGGGGGAGCTACCTCCCTCTCCCGATATCAATCGCCGTAACTTTGAAAAGGCTGTACGTCTCGCACAGGCTGGTGGAGTGACCACGATCCTGTTTACGGGAAAGGGGGAGCCTCTCCTCTACCCTGAGGAGATCACTCACTATCTCGAAATGCTGGACGGGCGAATCCCTCTCCTGGAGCTGCAGACCAATGCACTCATGATCGCGCGTTTGGTGCAGGGTAAGCGTGCAGGTAAGCTCACCGAAGACGTGCTTCGGGGGTGGTATGAAATGGGTCTCAACACGATCGCTATTTCTACCGTCGGCATCAATCCTGCCCATAACTCTGCGGTGTATCTGGGAGGGTCACGTGAGTATCCTGACCTCTCCTCAACGGTAGACTACCTACACCGTCTCGGGTTTCAGGTGCGCCTGGGAGTGATGATGCAGAAGGGGATGGTCGATACCTCCCCCAAGATGAGGGAAGTAGTGGAGTGGTGTCGTCAGCGTGAAATCGCTCAGCTCACCTTTCGCCCTATTCGGGCCCCTGAGGCTTCGGAGCACCAAAAGGTCTCAGCCTATGTCCGAATGGTGGGGATGTCTCAGAAGGCTATTTTGGCTCTCTATGACACCTTCCGTGATGCTCCAGCGGCTACCCTGCTCCAAAACCTCATGCATGGTACGGAGGTATGGGATTATGCGGGTCAGAATGTGTGCCTGAGTGACTGCCTGACTCACTCTCCCGACACGAATGAGATGCGCCAGATCATCTTCTATGCAAATGGTCGTCTGGCCTATAGCTGGACCCATCAGGGTGCCACTATCCTACAGGGGAGGCGATAGCATGTGAGTATCCTGCCCAACGTGCGGTTAAGTCCTATGCGGTGAGTGGGGTTATCCCTGAGGGTCGCTTTTTGGAATGCTTCGAATGCTTTCAGAAAAACTCTGACTTTTCAGTAGAGGATGCGTCTCTGTCCTGTATGAAGGAGAAAGCATGTACGTCGTCCGAATCCAAACCTCTCGTGGCATCTCTCACCGAACGGTGAGCCTCGCGCGTGCGCGTGATGTGTTGAGTGCTCCTCTGGGACAGCCAGCACAGGGCGGTGTCCTGTGCATGTGGAAGTCTACTCCCGAGTATGACGCTGCGGGTGAGTCTGTGTTCCGCGCCAAGGGGGGTTGGCTCCCTGTGGTGTGGGAGTGGAATGGCGTGGGAGTGAGCTGACATGAAACTGACACAAGAAATCATCGACCAGCTTCAGGCTGCACAGCGCAGTCCTGCTCAAGTGCGCCTCACTCAAGACCTGTGGGCGACTGCATGTGACATGACAGCCCGCAGTCTCCGCAGCTATCCTCTGGGTAGTGAGCTGAGCGGGTACCGGACCATGCAGGTATCTATCCTGCTCCGAGGGCCCGAAGCCTACCCGGAGTACCAAGCCTGGAAGGAATCCATTCGGGAAAAGCATCGCCATCTGCGCTCCCGCCTTAAGCAGAGCTAACCTACAGGAGGTCTCTATGAAGAAAGCAGGAGAAAAGGCATTTTGTACCTACCCCGTAGCTGAATGGCAGGCAGATTTCCGACCCCTCAGCTATGGCTATCATAGTCGTGCTCTCGCGAACCCGATCAACCTCAGGGAGCCCTGGCAGTACCCTTATGCAGGGTTCGAAAGCTACATCAAACTGGTCGCATGCCTCCACTACTGGTATAGAGATACTCTATGGGAAGAAATCAAGAAGCATGTAGAGGCAGTGGTGACGGGATACCGTATTGAGACCGCGCTTCACAAAGATAAACGTAGAGAGGTGTATCTCTCCACCTATCGCTGGGTCGTCTCCTCCATGGGAGACAAGGGAGCAGCGGATTACGCATCGAAAATGAGACGTGACTGGACGTCTCGGAACCCTTACCCTACCGAGGACAAAGTGCGGCAAAGCTATGAACAGCTGGTGCAGTGCTACCCTTTTTTGGGAGACCGCGGGTCTCCGCACCTAAACCCTCTCTATCAGAGCTATCTGGACTTGGTGGTAGATGGTGAAAACTCCTGAGAAAGTCTCTGACTTTTTGCTGCCTTGTGCGTCTCTACCATGTAACCCAAACGGAGAAATCACATGTTCGAGAACGAGCCCAGCACCCTGAGCCAGATCCCGTCCAATGCGCAGCAGTACTACGAAGAGAGTCTGCGCTCGGACATCTACCGATACATCTACCTGGGTCAGGATGAGTGTCGCCGCTCGGTCTTCACTCGGACGTGGTGGGATGGAGTGCCTGTGGGCCAGCCTACAGCTCTTCTGAGCTACCGCGATTTTGTCAAGGCGGTTCGCAAGGCCCACAATGCAGGAATGCGGAACACGGGCATCCCACGATTCACGTACCCCTACGGAAAGGTCAAGAAGCCCTCTTACCTGTAGAAGCCTTCTGACTTTTGGGTCACCCTCCCGTCTCTTACCTGCACCCACTAAGGAGAAACAAATGTCTGACGAATTCCGCCTCGAATACAAATACCTGGACCAGACCTACGTCTTTCGGGAGCCTCGCCCCAAGCGTCCGCCTCACCTCTCCAACTCTGACTTGGAGATGCTCAAGCGTCATGGAGTGGACCCTGACAAGGCCCGCGCTGACACAAAGGAGGCGCATGCCCGGTGGAAGGATGATATCCGAGACTGGGAGGTCCGTCGACAGGCTCTAAATGTCCGGTTTATCGAAGATCTGGCTGAGTACCTCGGAGAGCCGGTGCGGCTGGTCCAGAAGGTCTATGAGTATGTGGACCGGGAAATGGACCCTCCGAACCATCTCGAAACGGCTCAGTCAGTGTCCAGCCTCTTTGACCTGTTGGAAGATCTTCGCCCCCTACTGTAGTCTACTACCCAGGAGAAACAACATGAACTCGATTATCCTTTCTGAGACCTTCGTGGAAGTCCTTGCTCCCGGGCAGATCCGTGCCCACATGTCTACTGGTGAGGTCTACGGTCCGATGGAAGTGACCCACAGGGACATGGCTACCCTCTACGTCAACTTGGATGAAGAGGATCTGGTGGATCTGGTGGAATTCCTGGAGGACCATGGGATGCTGGCTGACTGGAACTGAATGAGGGAAAAGGTCACATTTCCTGAAAAAATCTCTGACTTTCAGTCCTCTCAAACGTCTTTTACCTGTACCCACTACGGAGAAACAAAATGAAGACCGCTCAGGAATACCGTGACATGGCCGCTGACTCTGCCCGCAAGCGTCAGGAGTCTTTCGACCGCTGCGATACCGATGGCTTCGTGTCTCAGTACTGTGATGGTCTGAACCGGAATCTCTACCTGCGTATGGCCGAGATCGCTGAGAATGGCGGTAAGGCCGAGTTCCGGGGCCTCTTCCTTCGGGAAACGGGCGAGCGTGTGAAGGCAGTCCTGCGAGAGGGCCAGTGGGGCTACTACTGGATGCTCCTCGACGCCAACGGGAAGCCCACGGGTACCTTTGTGCCCGATAGCAAGGGGACCAAGCGCTCCAAGATGTACAAGCTGGGGTTTGAGGTGCGGATGGAGATGGTGCCCGCAGATGCTCGGTTTGGTGGCAGTGGAAAGGGCTTCTCGGGCCTCTCCACGGTGTACATCGAGACGTACCGGACGGATGGCGGATGTCCCAAGGATGCGGTGGTGGTGAATGTCTGATACCCCTTAGATAGTCCGCTCACGGTACACGTGACATTCAGAGACACAACAGGGAGTGACTCCCCGGATAACCGAGAAGTCACTCATGGAGGTATTATGTCGACTACAGTCCTGCTCATCGTGGAGCATGAAGACCCCAAGGAGCTGACAGGTACGGGCATTTTTGGATGCCGCGCTCCCGTAGTAGAGCGTACCCGGTCTCGTCCTGACCTACCGTTGACTCAGGCGGAGATGGAGGGAGTCTGGAAGCCGTGGAAAACCGCTCGCAAGTTAGAGCATGGAGGTGACGGAATGTATGGCACCTTCGGCAAGGATTACGAAAGGGCTCTGGTCATGGGCCATGGCGGGAGGGTCATGCATGAGTCCCTCCGCCGAATCCTACCTCATATCCCAGGAGGTGAGGCTGAGTATATCTTGGCTACAATGGTAGGACTACTCATGGATCCCGAATCGGATGATCCTGACGGGCTTAGGGACAACACCCTACTCAAGCTCCCGGGCCAGCTGGATGTGGTAGACCTGGAGCCCGAAACTATCTGACTTTTGGGCTTTTACTCGTCTACTATTTGCAACCACGGAGTCCTCGATGTATGAAAAGATGTGGGACCTACTTTTTGCGGCGTTGAGCGAGCTTCCACACTACATGTCCTACCGTCCCTACATGAAGCGCGCTCATGCGGCCTACATGAACAACCAACCCGCCACTTCGATGACGATCCTTTGCGAGAATGCACAGGAGGTTCATCTGCTGTGCCCCAAAGCCTACAAGGTGATGCTCAAGATCCCCCACAACGCTTTCTGACCCTGAGAAAATCTCTGACTTTCGGGCAGCTCAAACGTCTGCTGTATGTACCCAAACGGAGAAACCGAAATGTCTCAGTCGTATTTTGTTCACGCGGTGGTCCGAGAGATCCAGGGCGGGGATCTGGATCGCGCCCGCGGTCTACTGGCCTCCCGCCCCACCTGTGCGGCTCGTCTGACGCGCGCTCAGCAGGACCTGATCAACCGCACTGCGATGTCGCGGTGGTGCCTTCCTCCTCTTGTGTGAGGTAGCCGTGCTTCTACTTCGTCTACTTTGTTTTCCCGTCACTCTCTGGGCTACTCGAAGTGCGTGGGTGTACTGGTATCTGTGTATCCCTCTCAAAGAGACACGTCATCAAGTGCGTGCAACATTCCGGAGTCTGTGTCATGGGTGAAGTACTTCCCTACAACATTGTAGATGCCGTCATCTCGAATCGTGACGCAGCGATGCGTGACATGGAAGAAGCGGTAGCTCTGATTCAGAGGGGACATGCTCTGGCTCGCCAAGCTCTGAACACTTCCATGGATGCCCATAAGGGGACTCCACCAGAGGATATGTCCTTTGAGACTACGGCAGAGTATGATCGTCTCTTTTTTCACTTCGATGCTGATAAGAGCATGGCAGCTTTTCGACGTCAAACTGATATCCGTGTGTGGGTCCATTTGATGGGCCTGACGGGTATGTACAATCTTATGGACAAGGAAGCGCGTGACAAGTTTCGAGCACAGCTAAAAGCGGAAGTGCCCGAAGTGAATCGGGACAATCTGGAAGCCACAGCGCATGGGTTGCAGAATGATGCACGTCTCATCTTCCTACGATCTGTAGCAAACGCTTTCTCCAACTTGGATCGGCGGTTCAAGTCTCACGACGCATTCAAGATCGGGTCTCGCATCATCCTCACCAACGTCTTTACTGACTGGGGATACTGGAATTACCACTCAAACATGCGGGACGTGTTCGCGGATCTGGAGAGGGTGTTTGCGGTCCTGGACGGAAAGACTCCCCAACCTGATAAGCTCTGGAAGAAAGTCGATGAAGGCCGTCAGGGGTTCGGGGCGATGCAGTCTCTTACGGAAACGGAATACTTCCGGATCCGTACGTTCAAGAACGGGAATGCTCACTTCTGGTTTCTGCGGGATGACCTTGTCGAAAAAGCCAACCTACTCCTGGCAGAATACTATGGAGAAGTGCTGCCTGATGCGGTGGGTCCTACTACGTCTACGAAGGACTTCCGGTCCAAGTCAGGTGCTCTCTGCAAAGACCTGAGCTTCTATCCCACCCCGACCAAAGTCATCACTCAGATGATGGGCCGGCTATACGGCGAAAACCTCCGTATTCTGGAGCCGTCTGCCGGTACCGGGAACATGGTCCGACATCTACTCACCAAAGGTCATCGTGTGGATGCGGTGGAAGTAGACCCTATGCGGTACCAACAGCTGTGCCAAATCCGAAGCCCTAAGGTGACGGTGACACATGCAAACTTCCTGTGTATGACTCCTGTAGCCGAGTACGATGCGGTCGTCATGAACCCCCCCTTCTACGGGACCCACTACATGGAACACGTAGAGCACGCCTACCGATACCTCAAGACGCGCGGCACTCTACTGGCCGTTCTCCCCTACACGGTGCGTCTGGGCACGACCAAGAAGCACAAGGCTTTCCGGAAGTGGGTGAAAGACAATCGGGGCCACTTCTATGACCTCCCTCCGTGTAGCTTCGAGGAGTCCGGTACCCGGATCAACACGGTCTGGCTGGAAATTGGTAAATAGTCCTGGACACATCACCTCCCCTATGATAGTCTCGTAGGAAACCGGAGGTGACATGGGCTATCATATTCGACCCATCCAAAAGGGGGTGCTCGGTACCCCCTCCAAGATTCAAGAGGAGCTGGACGAGCTGAAGGACGCGATCGAACAGGATGTCAAGATTTTGGCTATTGTCGAACTCTCCGATATCTATGGTGCTCTGGAAGCTGTGGCAGACTCCTATGGAATGACCATGCAAGATCTGGCCAAGATGCACCAGTGCACCAAACGCGCCTTCCTATCGGGAGATCGTACATGAAGCTGCCTCCTATCGACTATGCTCGAATCTCCCGTGCAATAGACTGGTACGTCTCAGCAGGATATACGTATATCGAGGTGCCGTGGTACACTTCTCGCGAAATCGCCACAGCTCTCATGCCGCCCGATAAGGTCCGGAACCGCCCCTACCAGTTACCCGATGATATGGAGCTGGTAGGGTCCGGCGAAGTAGCTTTGGTGGGGATGCTTTCTCGTGGAGCCTTGACGCCAGAGACATTCTATGTTACATGTACTCCGTGTTTTCGGTGGGAGCCTGACTGCTCGGTCACACACCTGCCTCAGTTTCTCAAGGTCGAGCTATTCCACAGCGGACCCTGGGATGCGTCATCACGCATCTTAGAGGAGGCTGAGCGTTTTTTGTCTGACGAATCGATCGGTCTGTCCGGAACTGTGAAGACTTCAGAGGGCCATGACATCAATATCCACGGTATCGAAGTCGGGTCGTATGGCTACCGGTATCGTGGATATCAAAGTCTCAGCTGGTCCTATGGAACAGGGCTGGCAGAGCCTCGCACATCCTACGCACTCCAACAGGGAGATAAATCATGAAGCTCCGAAGCGTCAAGACGCTGGTACTCACCGAAGACGAGGTCACGGAAGCCGTTATCCTATGGCTACGATCCAGGGAGGGGCGTATCTACCAAAAGATCGCGGGTCATATGGATCTCAACCGTGTGTCAGTTGACACTCACGAAGAGGGGTTCGCTTTCGACATGGATGGTATGTGGGAGGAACCTATCTCTGAGGAGTCCGTTTAAGATGTCACCTACCGAAGAGAAGCTACATCAACAGTTCTGTATAGATATCCAGGAGGGGGTTAATGCCAGAGACCTGGGAGACGTAAAGCTGTTAGACGTCGACATCATCGGCGTATCTCCAACCCATCGCCTCCGCAGTTGGGCACTCCTGAACCTATCGCGCCTCTTAGCTGCCAGTGCGGGCATAGCTATTTCCAGCTTGTTGGGGTTCCTTGCCTCAGCGGCATGGATACCGTGGGCTGCGTGGCCATCTCTGGCCCTTTCAGGGCTGGCGTCTATCTGTCTAATGTACCTGATAGGTTGGGAGGGGTCGCGGCCCAGAGTCCCCATGTACATTTGCCCTCGAACCCACCCTCTGTCGGGTGAGCCTCGGATCGTGGTAACTCCATCGGTTTCTGAGTTGCTTCGCACCTTCCCTGACATGCCCTATGACGAGATTGTGAGGGCGGTCCTCCGAGACATACCCCCTAAGCTCTCACAAAGAAGGGAAGAGGCGATCCGTAAGCAAGCAGAAAACCTGTCCCTCAAGCGTCGAATGCGAGACGCATTGAGAGACCCCGCGGAGCCGTCATCCAATGACTCCTGAAGAAACTCCCGAAGCCCGTGCCAACCGCTTCTTCCAACATATCTGGGATTCAGAGTATAGCCCTACGATTCGAGCGGCCCTTCAATCCGGGCATGGTATCGAACAGCTCACCGCTTTTGAGTACAACCCTACCCATGACCCTGTATGGTGGCGCCGGCTTCGGACAGTTTCCGTAGTGACAGTTTCCACTGTGTTATCTTTTGTACTATTTGTGGTGGTACTGCCTCCCTCTGACCCTCAGATCGCTGACATGATCTGTAATGTCCTTGGTGTTCCCTCTCTTAGCTATGTACTTTCCCACCACCTTTTTAGATGGTTACCCTCTCCGATGCGGTCCGGACCCCTTACTCTGCGAGTCCTGCCCTCCGGAGTGTGTGAGAGATATGAAGAGGAGTGCCTTACCTTCACGGACTTGGTGGACAAGTACCCCGGACTGGATCTGGCAGACTATCTCAGGCCCTTCAAAAATCTTGTAGCAGACCTGAAAAAGGACCTACCTACAGAGACTCAAACGAGTACCCCTCTATCCACCAGCCACAAGGCTATCGCCCAACTGAATGCATTGGAAGATGGATACATGGAAAAGACACGTACAGCAGTAGAATCCCTAAAAGCCTATGAGGAGGTATCGAATGTCTGAATGGTATGCGTACATCGTGGAATGTGGGGACAACACCCTATACACCGGAACCACTAACAGTCTGGAGAGACGGCTAAGGCAGCACAATGGTTTGGAGAGGGGCGGATCCAAGTACACCCGGTCTCGCCGTCCTGTCAAGTTCGTGTACGTAGAGAAGTGTGGGGACCGCTCCGCTGCCCTCAAGAGAGAGTACGAGATCAGGAATCTGTCTCGTGAAGAGAAGCTATCATATGCATCACAATCAACTCTCGATCTACCCGTCTTAGATGATACTCAAGAAGAGTAGAGTAGGAGTGCTCGGGTTGAATATGGAGCGCATGGATACGGTTCCACCTGCCACGGTTCTCGACCGGTGAGTAAAACGACGCATCACAGTGAGAGCACACCCGTATGGGGTCCTCTTTAAGGACTGTAGTATTCAGGTTGCGGCCTGTCCTGAATGATGCTACAGGCTTTGTGTTTAGCTCTTCGCAGCACCCGCACACCCATTCCACCAAGGGGTGAGGTCCCGTGGATCTGTAGACCGATCGCATCAAGTAGGACCCGAGCCCCGAAGAACGTGCTTCGGGTAGCAGGTCCCCCATGCAGAAATACCCTCTGTGGATGCATTCGTCAAATCCCACATACTTGTGCATGACAAACCCTAAATCGATCTGACATGCGGAGCATGTAGGTCTCGTATACGATATGTCAGGTGCCATACAACTACCACAGTAGTCTCGGTGGTCCAGTCCCACTAATGTTGTCACGTGGAGCTGCATATTTGAGGCACCTCAGCAATTTGAAGTGGCGGTATCTGCACAAGGTGTTACACTGAAAGTGCTACTCCCCCTATCGCCACCTACAATACGAATATTCAGGTGATGGCATGACCACACTCTACCACGGATCTCACTCGGCCCTGACGATGGGTCATGAAGGCCAGTGCTTCACGGATGACCTCGAAGTCGCGATAACCTTTGCGGGCTCTCATGGTAAGGTCTTTCGGGTAGAGATGGACCTGGAATCTCTGGTGTGGGAAGAGTGTGAAGGGTACGACCATGACACGAATGAGTGCCTCGCAGACAATGACGGCTACCGTAGTCGCGCATGTGCGCGCGGGGTGGATGTTCTGGCGTATGACGACGAAGATGAATGTGGTCGCAGCCTGACGTGCTGGCGTATCCTGTCGCACAAGGCCATAGAAATGGTGCGGACCTCTGCCCAGGCCCTCTCTCAAAAAGACCTCGAAAATCTCTGACTTTTGGTCGGTGAAAACGTCTCTGACCTGACCCACTAACATGGAGATGAAATGATGTCCCGATCCGCCCTGGCACGTAAGGCAAACCGAGCGATCTTCCTTGTGGATAGCGGCACTGATGAGCAGATTGAGGCATTCGAAGACGCCGAAGGGGCCGCACTATCAACGGTGCTCGATGACCTGTGGGATCTCGCGGAGGAGACGGGAAATGTCTCCCTTTCCGAGCGGCTGGAACGCGCATTCAACCGCCTTACGGGCTGACCTCTCTTCCTAACTCTCAAACATCTCTGACTTTTGAGACCTTCAAACGTCCCTACCCTGTATCTACTCGCATGGAGAATTCATGTCCGCAAAGACCTACTGCCCAGCCGTCACTCCCAAGACCTTTCGGGCGCCTGACATGTCGAGTTGGGGCATCTCTGAGCCTGAGATGATCCTGGAGCTGAACCGTCGACGTGATTTCTATAACACCTATGACAAGGGTCACTGGACGTGTGACGTCATCTTCAACATCCCTGAAGCCAGCCGTGCCGGTGGGCCGGGGGGATGGGCGCTCCACGGGTGGACTGCGGAGGGTCAGGGTCGTCTCGTTACTGGTGGGCCCATGGTGCAAGGCCCCCACGCAAGTCTGTTTGGACGGGCTTCGTGTCTGGCGGCTCGCTACGAAAATAGCACGGCGGGAGAGCACGAGCGCGCCAAGGCCGAGGGACGGTACATCACTCTGCGTGAAGGCGATCGTATCGAGTGCCCCGATGGCACCTTCGAGCTGTCTCTTTGTCGACGTGGCTACCCCAAGCTGACCAAGATCTGAAAGGAGTGCCTGTATGGCTATCGAAATCCGCCACACCTACCGCGATGATGGGTCCCTTCTCAGGACCACCTACCACTCCCGGAAGTCTCCGGGGTCGCCTTGGGAGCGTCACCGTGAGAAGGGTCCCGCAGTCCTGACCTTTTGGGCGTCCGGTATGCTGCGGAGTGTCGAATACTACCGAGAGGGTAAGGTCCACCGTGAAGACGGACCTGCGGTCCTGAAATATTACCCCAGCGGAAAGCTCCGCACGGAGGAATACGCGCAGCAGGGTGTACTTACACCGCTGCACGAGGGAGGCCCCGCCTTCATTGATTACAATGAGGAAGGGACGGAGATCCGAACATCGAAAATCTAAGAAAGTCTCTGACTTTCGGAGTGCTGATACGTCTCTACTGTGTACTCAAACGGAGAAACTCTCGTGACCCTACTTGGAATCGACCATCTGGTGGCTGCCTACACTCCTGAGCTGGAGCGTCATGTCAACGTCACTCAGCACGCACCCTCGGCCGAGTATGTGCACGGAGTAACCACACTCGACCGTGTAGATGACGGGCGGCGCGTGGGCCGTCTGTGGTCGGAGGACGGACTCACCTACAACGTGGTCATGCGCAGGTACGTCGGTACTGCTGAGATCGGTACGCGATCCTACTACACCCTTCCGGACTACCGGACCGCTGTCATGGTCCTGCTGTCTCGCGCTCATGTGGAAGAAAAACTCTGACTTTTGAGGTGCTCGTGCGTCTCTTACCTGTACCCACTACGGAGAAATAAAATGTACCCGCGAGAAGAAAACGTCACCCTGCCCAACGGTATCACCATCCAGTCTTTCTACGATGATGAGGGGAAGCTGCATCGAGACGGTGGGCCTGCTCAGGTCTCCCGCAGGGCCGATGGGTCACTCATCAGTCTGGCATGGTATCGACACGGGGTCCTGCATCGTGAGGGTGGGGCTGCTAAGCGGACTTACTATCTGGATGGGTCTTGTATCGTGCAGTGGTTTCGGGATGGGAAGCCTCACCGCGATGATGGACCTGCGTGGGTTCAATACAACTCCGAGGGGGTGAATGAGGTGACGGCTTTGATGAAGGATGGAAAGTGGGTGGAAAGTCTCTGACTTTTGGTGCTCTCAAACGTCTACTGGCTGTACCCACTACGGAGCCACAAATGTCCTCCCTCTTCGCGAACCTCTTCACTACGTCTACTCCCGACACTCGCCCCGCATGGGCGCAGCGTGAAGGTGAGTGGCGCGTCTCTCACCTGGACCGTCTCCAGGCAGGTCTCCGGGCTCTCCCCTCGGTAGACGGCGATGTCTACGCGGAGTACGACGGGTCTACCTCCTTCTGGGTGAGCTACCGCGACAACCGCGACCCTGATATGTGGCAGAACCGTCTCAAGACCCTGGCACATAACCTCAGGAGTGAGGGCCTCAAGGCCAAGACTGTACGGCGTCGGGGCCGTGTGGTGGGCGTGCGTGTCTCTGACCCCTCCCCGATTGCCTCCCTGTAGAACCTCTGGAGAGACCATGTCAGCCCCTATCCGGCCCGAAGACGTCCCTACGTGGATGAAGAACCAATTCTCGCTGGAGCGTCGAGTCCAGTGGCTGGACGGCCGTAAAGGGTCGTGGCGCCCCGGAGAAACGTTTGAACACCATCTACACCTATCCACCCGTCAGTGGACCTCCAAAGGGCACACATACAAACCTCACCTCTATGGGACGTTGCAGAGTAGTCTCAATGGGTACCGTGTGCACATCTGGGTCTGGGCCCACTTCTTCGCAGTGCGGCACGGAGGATATAAGGCCGAAATCGTGGTCGAAACGAGTGGGATCCGGGGTGTGATGCCGCATCGTCGTCTGGAAGGTCATGTCTTCTTCACGAGTGAGGAAAATGCTCCCAAGAAGCTGAACAAGGTGCTACGAGAGATGCGGGAAACCCTTCTAAGTGACGCCACGTAATCCTACCTCCCAGGAGATACCTCATGACCGAACCCAATCGAATCTACCGTACGGATGGTACCCTCCAGCAGGTGGAATACCGCAATGATGAGGGAGACCTGCACCGTGATGGCGGGCCGGCTCTCACCACGTACCGACAGGATGGGAGCACCCTTCTCTGTGAGTACTACTATCAGAACGGACTGCTGCACCGTGAGGGTGCCCCCGCTGTCAAGGAGTATTGGTCTTCTGGACAGATCCGATGTATCGACTACTACCAAGACGGCCGTATGCATCGCGAAGGCCATCCCGCTCTCACGGAATACCGGAAAGACGGGTCGGTGTGGTATGAGGAATACTGTCTGGAGGGACGAAAGCATCGCACGGATGGTCCGGCAACTCGTGAAATCCTGCCGGATGGAACTCCCAGGTACGAAACATACTACCTACACGGAGAAAAAGTAAAAAGTCTCTGACTTTTTCTCCTCCCAAACGTCTACTGACTGTAAAACCCGGAGAGCTACCATGTTTGCCACCATGACCCTGGACTCTGTGCTCGCTACCCTGTCGCGCCCTACGGACACGGTGACAATCGGCTTCAACAACGCTGTCAAGCTGATCGCTGAATCGAACGGCCGCCTGACGTGGCTTGATGCAGGGGACAGTTGGGCGCGGGTGTGCCTCGCTCGAAAGGGCAGCGAGTACCCTCCTCTGACCTGCTAAGGAGAAAACAACATGAACGTCTACATGCTCCTCGCAAACCGTCCCAGTGCACTCGACTACAACCGCTCGGTGACCGCCCTCATCGGCATCTACCAGAACTCCGCTGCCCTCAAGTGTGAGGTCAAGATCCAGACCGCGGTCGATAACCACTACGATGAGTATCGTGTCGAGCGAATGTCTTTGGATGACCCGTACCTGGGAGAGCTTTTGCACTCCACGGGACGACGGGTCTGGGATCGGGATAGCGGTATGATCTCGGATGACGAATGGGCGGCAATCCTGCAGGAAGGCTGACCACACAGAAACAACAGACTCGGGAGAAAGAATGATCCCCACGCATCGATCTGAAAAAGGTGGAACCGTGACACGAAGTGTGCACGGGGGCACCACCAAGGTGGAATACCGCAACGCAGCGGGCAAGCTCCACCGAAGCAACGGGCCTGCGGTCATCTGGTATGATGCAGAAGGGTGTGAGGTCTATGCGCAGTACCGAGACGAGGGGGTCATCCATCGTGACGACGGTCCTGCCATCGTACGCACGACTCACCGTGGTGAGTCGATGGAGTCCTACTACCGGTATGGTGCATGTCATCGTGACGGAGGCCCCGCCTACATCGCGTATCGACCCGATGGTACCGTACGGACACGCATGTACTACCGAAACGGCTTCTTCCACCGCGATGATGGTCCTGCTAAGGAGTTTCACTGTGGAGACCCGAACCGCTACGCGTGCCAGTACTATCAGTACGGGGTCCGTCAGCGCCGGGGAGGCCGGTAGTGACACCCGCGGGATGTCGAAAGGTCTTGTATTGGATGGAAGGTGGTGAATCTACTACCAAACTCTCAGGTATGGATAGACCACAATCTCCGGAGAGATTCCCCCACCATGACGTCTAAGCTCTCATAGTCCGTGATGATGTCTTCCAGCTCAATGCCCTGACTGCTTTCTGCAATCTGCACACGAAACTCTTTTCGGTACGGATTAATCGTGACCTCTAACCCTGACTCCCCTTTGGAAGCCTCAATCATCGCGATAGTAGCCTTTATCCAAGGTCGACCTACCCGAGCACCTGACAGCGACTGCATCATCTCAAAAACGCGCTGAGCTACATCCTTGAGACCCATCGCACGACCACCCTTCGGGGCTCTCTTGGACTGCCGCTCCGCCGACTTCAGGATGGCAGCAAAGACAGCATCGTATCCCGACAGGTCACCTTGGAGGGCTGACGTCCCCAATCCCTTGATGATACGGTTATAGGTTCGGGCAAACCCCTTGGGTAAATACCCCTCCCGAATCCCACCCTCTACATAGATGCCCAATTTATTCAACCAAAGGTCTGAGTCCCGAGAGTCGGTCTGGACCTTACGCTGAATTTGCTTGACCTCTCGGATATAGCGGGAAAAGTCCAGCTGAGCCACTCGAATCTGACTCGCAATACGATTTAGTCTGTCGGCCAACACCATACGTCCTCCATAGATGGATATCTGCTTACTCTGCCTAACAAAAAAAAAAATGGCAAAACATTTCCCACCGAGATAGGAACCTCTATAGGGAGCCGAAATGCAAGAGATATCGCTCGCACATGTCCAGTACTACATCTCGTACTACATCTCGTACAACTACGCGAACATCGCCGTGACTGAACGCTACCCTGCTTACGCGGCAAAGAGAGACGAGCCCTCCTATCGCCATTATGTAGACGGTGAAGCATCCATGCTACAGTGGCGAGACCTCTCCGGCAAGACCCATCGAGAAAACGGACCCGCTGAGGTAGAGTATATCAGAGGAGGTGAGGTCTATGGCATCTCCTACTACCGACACGGTCAGCTCCACCGAGACAGGGGCTACGCTGTCATCACCTTCAAAGCCCCCTACCAATGTCGACATATCTACCGCAACGGAGAGCCTCTAAAATGGTGACCTCGTGAAACATGACTACACCCTCAGGCTGAGGACGAACCTCCGATGGGCCCAGATACAGGTCTATCGTGAGGAGTGTCTACACCATGAAGACGGACCCGCCGAGGTGGCCCTGCTCCATGACGGTACTCCGTCTTACTTGGGGTACCGTCATGGAGAATATGTGTACATGTCCGAGACAGACGGCGCATATTCTCCATGCATAGATGTGACGTTTTAGGTCGATTAGACTGGCCCACATCAGCCTAAGATGTTAGAAACTCGCTACACCATAGGAGCACTATGCCACTATCCTGGACCCCCACAGAAGTTGAGCACCCGACCAAAGGAGTCATCATGGCCCGTCACACACTACACCCGTCTATGGGAGATGTCTACGTCTATCCCATAGACTGGCGTATGGGTATGTGGTGCGCATATGTCCCGCAAGGTGGGAAACACAAAACAGGAGTACAACACTTCCTGGGAGTGTTTGGAGCAGATGGATACGCGCTCAGTGCTCCCGAGATCACACCGGCTCTGTGGGAAGACGCACAGACTAAGGCCGAAATGCGGTTAGAGTCCGCACTCTCTTAGAGTACACCAAGGAGTGGGTGACACAACACCCCTACACCACAGCGTCAATCACCAACTCAGTAATGCGCTTTGCAATCTTAGCCGCCCCTAAACGAGATGGGTCCAACCGCTCCTTTACCCGTGAACCGGAGACGATACCAAAAATGTCCAGCTGAGTCCGATGCGCCCCCCCAAACTCTACCATGAGGTCTACATCCGTACCACTCAACTGTAAGCCTGAGATGGTAGTATCAACGTATAAAGCTCCCGACGAAAGTGGGTCACCTTTCCCACCATGCCTCTGGTACATCGACTCTACATAGTGCTCAATGAACGGAACCAACCGCTCCATATAGGCCGTCTGAGCCTTATCCAACTCGCGAGTCCACTCAGTAGCCCCCGCGACCTTCGATAGGTCTGCCGCAATCTTCTGTAGCTGTAGAGAAATGTCCATGGAAACTCCTAATACTATCTGTGTAGACTGTCTAACAAAAAAAAATGGACACCGCACGAACACCATGATAGAGGGCCTCTCGCACATCGACATAGGTATCTCCACAGCATCGCGCAGAAATGGTGACCCCATGAAACACGTCTACACACTACAGGTCCTCTCTAACAAAAAGACAGGGCTCTCCCTCATCAGGTACTACCAAAATGGCCAAGTCCACCATGATGATACCTCACCTGCCATGCTCACATGGCACCCCAGGTGGGGGTACACTCATGCGGAATACTTCAAGGACGGGCAAATCATCCGATCCGTCCACAATATAGAATACCGTACCCACCTCATGGACACAATTCATAGAGCCCTCATAGGTTCACCATGAAACATATCTACACACTCCGGACCGAGCACACATGCACGCAAGGTACCTACGCAGAGGTACTTTATGGTGGACGCCTCCTGAGAGACGGGACTCCCGCCATACTGAGATACTATCGTGGGCAGTGTGTGCACTACATCACATGGAATGCTGACACAGGACAGTGGGCCAGTCACACCCTCAATAACCTCCTGTACTGTCAAATGATCGCAAACCTCCTGTACTGTCAAATGATCGCAGAAGAATTCCAGCGACGTGACCCGTACTACCGCCAACTCCGAGAATCTACAGTGTCTATCGCACGAAGAATGTTCCAGGTGACTCCACTCCCATGCCTCTCTGACCCTGTATACATGGAAGAGTGACTCAATGAAGACACTCTCCACGCGCAAAATCAGGTCCCGAGAGAATGGGTCTGTCCATCGTGAGGTCTACCTCCACCACGGACAGGTCCACCATGACACATACCCCGCCCGCATCGGATACACAGACCAACACATCTTCGGATATACATATTTCCAGCACGATCAGAAAGGTCCCAGCTGCTACAACAACCCCCTGAAGTAGCTCCCCCCTCGATACCGTGTTAGGGATATGGGTATGTGATAGATCCTGGAGGCGATATGAAGTGTGTGTACCTCAAACGAGTGGTGTATCAGTGGACCCTTAAAGCCACCATCCGAAGGGACGGACCCAACCAATATACGACCACAAAAAATGCTCGATACTGGTCTGTGATGTATACTGTGTACTACCAAAACGGACAGTACCACAGGGCCGAAGGCCCTGCTGTCATCGAATATCGAACCGACGGGTCTGTCTCCTGTGAAATCTACTACCAAAACGGAGAGTTGCACAGGGCCGGAGGCCCGGCTTTCATCGAATATCGAGCAGACGGGTCTGTCTACAGGGAGGGCTAGTACCAAAACGGAAAGCCCCAATCACCATGAAACTACAATACCTCGCAGAGTGGGAATACGATTTCAGACTCCTCCACGTCACCTATGACGCCCATCCCCTCATCGGAGAAGGCCTCGATCAACTGTGGCAAGCCCGCATCTCTGGGCACCCTATCTACGAAATATATATCTACCAACCAAACATCACACTCTGGGAACAAGTCTACGCCACACAACGCGACCCCACATCCCCGCTACAGTCCCTCCGTATCTTCTACACCGAGAGCGGCGGATGCTCCTGGAACCTCTGTGGGACCTGGAGATGACCCGTGTCTACTCCCTCGAAGTCTGCTATGACCTCCTACTCGTCTTCTATACCACCCACCCACTACCAAAACCCTTCTATCGTAGCGACACCCAACCCTACACAAACTACTCCCTGTGGGTCGACTGTCAACCTGACCCCGAATACCCCCTACCCACACGACTGACACAGACATGAACCTTACACACTGTACCAAACATTTCTACGGAAACGACACCCTCTATGTGGACCAACCCCTCACACCACCACAGTACATCTCCCCAGACCTGTTGAAAGTTCTGTGGGCAGCGACCTCGCTGAGCCCAGACACCATCAAAACCCGAATGGATAACCCCCACCCAACAATACATCGCACAACACCCCACATGTGTACGTATCTACTACCATGACCGACTACAATACGTGGCGATCCCCCTCCAAACCCCCTCAGACCGTCTCTTCCTGAGAGCATGGTATGGAGAAAGGTTTCGAGTCAGTCTGTGGACTCACTCGGCACGCCATACAACCTACCTACCATTCGATGTCCGTAGTCCTGTACTCTACTATGACACATAACCATTCAGAGAGTCGCCTGCAACACTCCCCGTAGATAATATTCCTCCTGAGGAGCCCCTCCCCCATACCGTATCACCGCAGGACCCCACTCTCTATGTAACTGACCCCTCTCGAAATACGCATGGAGAGTTGCTACACCCTCATATACCCAACGCCGTTGTACCACATGGGTGTCGTCCCGAGCATCATATGTCACCACAGCAGGACCCCCAACCCGATGTCGCACTCCCCTATGGTAGTAGGACTCTACCTTACCTACATATTTCGACTGATAGAGCACCTGTGCAGGACCACTCTCCCGATGCAGCTCTCCATACGCATAATATCCAATACTCGATACCATACCCCTACCATTGTAATGCACATCAGCCGGATATCCGTCATCCCGATGGAGTACACCTCCCTCATAGTATGATACCCTCAGTACCCTCCCCCTACGCCCATACTGGTAACATACTGTGGCCCCAGACTGTCGCATACTACTCCTCCTGCACCCCTATAACACGACACCCCCTCCCCCGTCAAAACCCACAAACGTTTTCAGACCATTTTGACCCCAAATTCAATGCACACTAAGTTCGCGAATTTCAAGTACCCAATACAACACCCAAACGATAATCAACCAATTCTACAGATCCCATGACACATCGAATTTGACCCTATGCACATGCGTACCATACCGTATGACACATGGGGGTTTGCCATATGCATTCGTATCGTATGGTGTCTGACCCATGACCGTTACCCATGACCATGTGTGATGTCTCATGCTCGGGGAGCAGGGTGTTTAGCAACTGTTATAGTCGAGTATAACAGTGCGGGAATGTGGTGAGCGTCGGGGTTTTGCTTGTCCATGTCTCCTCGCATCCTCATCCCGCGAGCGAAGCGAGCCCTGAGCACGCGGGATGAGGGGTGGTTTATGATCGAATTGGGGGCCAAATTCAATGCACACTAAGTTCGCTAATTTTGGCAATTTAAAGGTACTTAACAAAAATAATCAACCAATTCTACGGATCCAAGCACACATCGGAATTGACCTAAGGGGAAATACACAACACAATAGGGAGTTAACCGTATGTGCATAGGGTGAAATACGCACTCCGATAGGGTCAACTTCATACCTGCATAGGGTGAACCCCGTACTGTCCCATAGGGTTAACTACGCATAGGGTGATGTACGGCCGAACCTAAGGTGTATTACAGGGGAGGTGGTACGGTTAACTACGTATGCGTGTAGGGGGTTGACCGTATGGTGTCACGGGATGTCTTTTTATGTCACCAAATGTCATTTCGGGTTGCGGGTCTGGTCGAGACGTGGTAGCCTATTTTCGCTACTCTGTAAGGGGAGCATAGAGTGCAGACGCAAAAATGCCCGTATGAAACAGGGCTCATACGGGCTAACGGGTATAGCTGTTGTGTGCTATTGCGTGATGTGGCATGACCTGTTAGGGTTGTGTGCGTTTTTGTCCGTCGAGGGTGTACCGGATGATGTAAGGTGAGCGTGTGAAGTCTCTTTCGCCGTCTTTCCAGTAGGATAGGATATCGAAGTTACCTGTGGGGTGGAAGGATACGTAAGCTGGGAGGTTGGTTCGGTGTCTCTTACCGTGTTGGTACCAGATAGCGAGGCATAGGGCCCCGGAGGGGTAGTATGACACGTAAGCGGGGCCCTCGGATCTGTGTTTGAGTCCATCACGGTAGAACTGGACTGCGGCACAGATTCCATGAGAGAAGGTGAAGGATTGGATGGTGTGGACGTGTTTCATGGCTACCACTGTCCCGGGCTAATCCGCAATCCATAGAGGTCAAGTGGGGGAGGGTTGTGGATGTCCTGTAGACAGTCTCGCATGACCCGGAGGATGCCTGTAGCTGTTCCGGGGATGCAGTCGGGGAGGGCTGTCCATCCTTCGGTGTAACGGGACGGGCTTCGTGGGTGAGGGTCCAGCTCTCCCAGAGCCTTCCCACTGCCCCAGATCTGGTCAGGTGTTTTATCCGTCCACCTGTAGTAGCGTTCCCAGGGGTAGTACTTACCCTTGACTTGGATTTCCCCCCAGAGATGGATACCTGTTGCATCGGTCTCATAAGTGGTTCGGGGGTCTTGGGACACGATTTCAGCGCCCAACGCTTCCAGGTATTTTAGGCGACGCTGGGCGAGGTTGGGGGCATGGACATAGCGGTGACGGGCATGGACCCATTCAAGTCCTTCCAGGAGAGCCTTAAAGGCTTCTGTCTGGTCATATAGGGGGATGCGGTTGGGGTAGACCTGACCCATCCAGCACAGACGGTACCGCGTCCCATCTAAGGAGACGGGGGTGAGGGTCCCTCGGACATGTGCATGGTCTGCGAGGGCATAGGAGATGTGGAGCGTGTCTCCCGAGACATGACCCTGAAACTTCGGGTCATGTGCGGTCAGTCGGGATGCCAGTTGGTAGAGGGTGTTCATGAGTCTCCCTGGGTTTGTGGGAGGCTATACCACGTTGGGGCGGGTTTGTCAGGGTCCGTCGGGTAAGGTGTCAGCCGTAGCGCAGGATGGCAGTGAGATCCGCTTCCGTGAGACATTGGACTTCGTCATCGTTTTGGTAGTAGGACCCATACAGCACCGACCCATCACGTTGGTACTCAATCGTAGCTGGGCCACCCTCGCGGTGCAGTTTTCCATGGAGGTAGTAAGAACGACGCATGACCGACCCGTCTGGGCGGTACTCGATGTAAGCGGGTCTGCCTTCCCGGTGCAGCTGTCCCGCATCGTTGAGGTACTCCTCTCGCATGAGAGTCCCCTCGGGGTAGTAGGTCTTCACAGACTCAGACATTTTCGTTTCTCCGCTTTCGAGGGCCGAGGGCTCAGCAGTAGCGCAAGGCGGCAGCATTCTGGGCCTTGGCCAGTGCCGACTCAGCGAGACGCCATTCCGAGTAAGCTGCGTCCATGGCCTGCTCCGCACGGTACTCCTCACAGACCTTGCGGCAGCGGGCACCACCACAATCACACTCCGACATATCCAGAGCACGCCCCGCCCGCCGGTAGCGCACCTGAGCAGCATCGATCGTGGCACGGGCAGACAGGACGGCGGGGGAAGCGTTGACGTAGTCGGTGCAGGACATCTTGAGTCTCCGTAGCGGTTACAGGTAAGAGACGCATGAGAGACCCAAAAGTCAGAGACTTTCTACACTTTCTCCGTGTAGGTAGTAGTACTCATGCCGCACAGTCCCGTCTCTTCGATACCCGATGACAGCAGGACCGGAGGCCCTGTGTAGACCTCCGTGGTGGTAGTAGTACTCACACCACACCGCTCCGTCAGATCGATAGGTGATTTTTCGGCATTGGGTCAAGACCATTTAGCTCCTTTAAACAGAGTCCAGCCCAAAGCTGCTCAGTACCTACACAGACCCGTCATCATAGCGCAGCTCCTTGGCGGACCCGTCTTCACGAGTATCACCCGGGAAGATCTTCACGAGGGGACGGTGCGACCGGATCCAACGCCCCTCCTCCCAGTACTCCATATGAGTGACGTACCCCTCATCTCCGTACCAGATGACAGCGGGACCTTCCTCACGGTGGCGCATGCCGTGCTGGTAGTACACCACACGCCAGACGCGGCCTGTCTTCTGGCCCCGCTCAATGTAGGCGGGACCCTCGTCACGGTGCATCCGCCCCTCTGCGTCACGGTAGATGGTAGAGGGGTTGAACTTTTCCGTGGTCGGATTGTAGAGAGGCTTGGGCATTTTTGTTTCTCCGTGTAGGTAGTAGTGCTCTCGCTCCACAGTCCTGTCAAGGTAATAGCTCTTCACCGACTCAGGCATGTCAGGCTTCTGTAGCAAGGTCCCTAAGACTTTCGCCTCAGGGGCCTTAGGTGCCCCTCAGGCCACGATGTACTTCTTCTCCACGAACCACCGCACACCCTCACTGTCCACCACCTCAACGCAGCTCGGGATGTCGTAGTAGCCCCGACGAGCCTTGACGCGACCCCGCACCACCTTGAACTCCGTCTCACGACGGTCACGTGCGTAGATGGAGCTGGGGGGAAGCTTGGTCTCGCCAGCCGAATCCATGCCCTTGGAAGCGTCGGAAGCGGCCCACCGCTCGTAGTCCTCCTGGTTCGGGGCACGCCACATCTCCACGGCACGGACGTTGTAGCGGTCCATGCCCTCAGGGCAGGCATCCGTCAGCTCACCCGAGATCCGGTTGCGGTAGAGAGGGATGCGGACGGTCATGTTCTTGCGGATGCTCATTTCGTTTCTCCGTAGCGGTTACATGATAGAGACGTTTGGAGAGACCAAAAGTCAGAGACTTTCTACCTTTTTTCCGTGCAGGTAGTCCTCCTCACGCACCACCGTCCCTCCCTTTCAATATCAGAGTCTTCGGGTGTGTTCGCCCTTCACGTGCCGCTATCCCTTCTCCACGTCCCTCAAGAGACGCTTCGTGGACCCCAACTCCCCCAACACCTGATCCAGCTCGTACTTTGGGGGACGGCGACACAGCTGTAGCTCCTCCAACTGCTTCTCCAGGTAGGCAATCCGCCACCGCAATGCCTTAGGGTGGTAGGATCCCCACACGTCCACCAGACCGTTCGGGACCGTACCGTGTCCCCAGTACTTCTCACTGACCTCTCCGGGCCGGTCCAGATCCACACGGAAGGTAAGAGGTTGGCTATTGAACCACGATGACGACCGGGAGTCGTACATAGGTGGGGGCGGGTCAGTGTAGTTACGGTACCACATTTTGTCACCGAATGACAGAAGGAGAGTAGTAGACTGCGTGGACGTTATTCCGGGAAGGGCCGCCACAGGGAGCCTGTTGGAAGTCTCGCAGGTCATCGGCCCACTGACGTGCATCCGCCACGACAGCCCGAAACTGGTCCAGGATCCGGTCCTTCTCGTCATCCGGCAACGTACTCTCCGCTACAGCCGTCACCGCATTACCCAACTTCTCGGCTGCGGTTCGGTTGAGCATACGCAGCCGCTGAAGGCTCTTTGCCACACTCACGCGCTCCTGAGCCTTACGACGCTTCTCCTGCTCAGCCTTGTACTCCTTGAGACGTACCAGCTCCTTCTTGAGACGCTCCTCGGCCTTCTGTAGTTCGGCCAGACGGGTCTTCACCATCTCCAGACACTTCTCCTTGTTCTGTTGGATGAGGGCCTGTAGAACGATCTGTGGCACCTCTCCGTAGACACTACTGGGCTTGATGCCGTCTCGCTGAGCATGGGTCAGCTCCATATACCGACATGTGATATGGTCTTCGATGGAGGTCTGTCCGTTCAAGATGGACTGAGCAATGGAGATAGCCTCCCCTACCTCAGGTAGGGTTTCTTCTGGATTGAGCTTCCACCAAAGCCCCTTCGGAGTGAGGGTGTGCGCAGGCTCCAACACCGCCTCTCCCGAAAACTCCAGGTCATCTCGGGTCAGTGCGACCTTCCCCTTACGTGCCTTACGTTTGTTGTAGGCACGGATCAGCGAAGTCACGACGGAGTCTGGCATGCTCCGAATGTCTGCATCGGTGAGAGTGATGTCAACCTGCTTGCTCATGAATATCTCCGGGAAAGGGTTTCCAGGGGGCTATCCTACCCACCCCCCCACTGTCCAGTACTTTCAGGAGTAGGACCATTCCTGAGTCGGGATGACCTTCGTAAGATCCTGCCCCAGCTCCTCGTCAATGACCTGAGAAACGAGACGGTAGAGGGTCTGTGCAGCCTCAGGGGAGTCGCAGCTGATGCGGAGGTAGCGCCGCTCCTGGGCACTGTCACGGGAGACCAGCATGACCGTGGAGCCGCTCTGGCCCATGGTAACAGCCTCCAGGACATCCTCCCGAAGGAGGTCCTCATGTTCCTGAATCAGCTGGTAGTAGCTGTTCTCCCAGGCAGCCTTGACGATGTCACGTGCCTCGTCCCAGCACTGCTCATCCATGTCATCCACAAAGCCCATACGGGCCATCTCGTAGCCCTCGGACATGCAGTAGAGATCATGGTTTTCGCACACGTCACTCCAGGGAGTCACAGGACTCACCTCAGCCAGTAGAGCGCTCGACAGGTTTTCAACGTAGCGACGGACCAGAGCCTCACGGTTGGCACGGTCAGACATGGTAGAGGAGAGGTAGTTCTTGAAGTAAGACACGGTGTCACCTTTCGTAGTGGTTACTGTCAGTAGACGCACGAGAGACCTAAAAGTCAGAGACTTTCTTCACTTTCTCCGTTTAGGTAGTAGTCATCACCCTCCACAGTCCCGTCAGGATGATACCAGATGACAGCAGGGCCTCCGGCCCTGTGCCTCTCTCCGTTTAGGTAGTAGTACTCATACAAGACAGACTTGTCGGACCGATACGTAAGTCTTCGGGTGTAGGTCGGAGTCACAGAGCCTCGCCCCGCAGGTAGCTCGCCTCCCAGAGCACCTCACCATCTTCTGCATACTCGATGTAGGCAGGCCCCTTCGAGCGATGGAGCTGATCCAGACAGTAGTATTCCACCTTCAGGGGCTGACCACTGGGGTAGCGCACGATGTAAGCAGGGCCGTCGATCCGATGCTTCTCACCCGCCAGATAGTAGATCTCCTTACGGGGGCGCCCCTGTTCATCATAGTGAATGACCGCAGGCTTACCCCACCGATGGAGCATACTCCGGTTGTACCACTTGTGGTAGATGACCGACCCATCCTCCCGGAACTTGACCACCGCAGGGAGGTCCCCGGACCCTTCCAGCTCACCGTCATCGTTGAAGCGACGGATGGCCTGGAGGGCTCCGCTGGGGTAGAAGGCGTAGAGCGTGTTGCCGAATTCGAGGGAGGAGGGCATGTCATGTCTCCGTAGTGGGTACAGGTAAGAGACGCACGAGGGACCTGAAAGTCAGAGACTTTCTACCCTTTTTCCGTTCAGGTAGTACTCCTCCCACTCTACAGACACGTCGGGTTGCTACTCGATTCTTCGGGTGTAGAGTGACGCCGTAAAAACTACGTAGAACCAACTACGGTCCACATCGGCCCCCTACTCCGATATCCTCCACACCCCCCTCGGTGGAAATCCTGTAGGTCACGCTCCCACTGACGTGCCTCACCCACCACGGCCTCGAAATTCGCCAGAATCTCGTCCTTCTCTGCGCCAGGGAGCGTGCTCCGTGCCACGCTCAACACCGCCTCCTCCAGCTTCTCGGCTGCTGTCCGATTGAGCATTCGCAGACGACCCATGCCCCGTGCAGGAGCCTCTCGCTTGGAAATCAACTCGCGTGCCTCCTGCTCCACCTTCTGTTCCCGAAGCTTCACACACAGAGTCTTCAACTCCTCCACCTTGGTCAGAAGGGTCGCGCGCTGAGTCCTCACCATCTTCATGCACGCCTTCCGGTTCTATTCCACCAACTGACTCTGGACCGACTTCGGAAGGCTAACATACACACTGCTCGGCTTAATACCCTCCCGTGGAGCATGCGTCAAGCCCATCTGACTGACATACAGATGTTCAAACAGGTCCGCATCTCCCCCCAACACTTGCCGTGCCGTCTCTGATGCCTCCTCGACCTGAGAGAGCTTACGGATAGCCGTGTCCAGACACCACGTATAGCTGTACACCATCAACGGACCTCCCAGACTCTCCCCTACCTGAATCGACACCTCACCCAAAAACTCCATGTCACCCTTCGCCAGAGGGGTCTTCTTCCGTCGAGCCTTCCGTTTGTTGAAAGCCCGTAGCAAGGGTCCGGTGACCGAATCCGGCATGTCCCGGATCTGTTCATTGGTGAGCTTGAGGGTAATCTGCTGTGTCATTTGACCTCCGTGTATTGTGGTGGGACATATCACCTCAGTCCCTTCAGTGCCACTACGGTTTGGGGACCTACCCAAACCGTAGTGGCACCCACTCCTCCCCATCCGCGTAGCGCAGTCCCGTCGCAGCCCCATCCTCCCGAGTCTCACGGGGGTACAGCTTCACAATGGGACGGTGCGACCGGACCCAACGCCCCTCCTCCCAGTACTCCATATTACCCCTCAGCCCCATACCAGATGATAGCGGGACCTTCCTCGCGATGTCGCTGCCCGTGACGGTAGTACTCCTCACGCCAAACTCGGTCGGTCTTCCGATCCCGCTCAATGAAGGCGGGACCTTCCTCACGATGGACCCGTCCCTCAGAATCACGGTAGATGACATGAGGGTAGGGCTCGTTTGTAAGCGGATTGTTCATCGGTTCAGACATTTTCATCCTCCATTGGACAGGTAAGAGACGTTGGGACAGGTAAGATGCGCACGGGACTCCCAAAAGTCAGAGACTTTCTACCTTTTTCCCGTTTAGGTAGTAGGTCTCACTGGAGACAGACCCGTCGGATCGGTAGAGGGTGTAAGCAGGGCCTTCGGCCCTGTGACTCTTACCCTTTAGGTAGTAGGACTCACTCTCCACCGTCCCGTCTTTTCGATACCAGATGGAAGCCGGACCTCCGGTCCGGTGCCTCGGCCCGTTCTGGTAGTAGGTCTCACGCTCCACAGTCCCGTCTTTTCGATACCAGATGGAAGCCGGACCTCCGGCCCTGTGTTTGAGACCGTTTTGGTAGTAGGTCTCACAGAAGACCGGCCCGTCTCCGTAATACATGATGACAGCCGGGCCTTCGGCCCGATGCAGCTGCCCGTCCTCGTTGAGGTACTCCTCACGCAGGAGGATTCCGTCAGGGCTGTAGACCTTCACAGGCTCAGACATTTCGCACTCCGTAGCGGTTACAGTCAGTAGACGCACCAGAGACCCGAAAGTCAGAGATCTTCGGGAGAAAATCTCACGCGGTAGCGAGCTTGCAGAGGGTGGCACATGCGCGACGAGCGGTACGCTTGTTCGCAGACTTGCCCATGAGATGGTAGTACCAGACCGCACCAACCCCACGCAGGCAGTACTTCACGTGATGGTAGAGACCATCCACCGTTAACTTCCCGCGCGTACTCAGGTGAGCCATCACGTTGTCACGGTAGATCAGCACCTTCGTCCCGTTGGGCATCACGAGTTCGGTCGCGGTCCCGTAGGAGTCAATCTCGACAGGAGTCACCGAGAGGGCACGGGCAGTCAGGTCGTCAGCAAGCTCAGATCGAACGCTCATGTTGTGTCTCCGTAGTGGTTACAGTCCGTAGACGCTCCAGGGGAGCAAAAGTCAGAGAGATCTTCTTAATTGGGGTGGCGTAGTGCAGTGAAACCCTTTATGGGGTGTATAGGAGGTAAGATGATTGCATACAGCCCAGTCACCGAACGATTTCAGATGGATGTAGGTCAGGTGGTGATGCAACTGCATCAAGAGGGCCGTGTTACCCGTCCACAATCATACCGCCCTCTGTCATATTCGTTGGTGCTTAGGCTGCAAAAGGGTACAACACCATGTCAGGTTTTGTTTAGCCTCACCCCCTCAGGGGGATGTAAACTGCGCGCCATGACACCTCACGGAAGCGACTGGGAAGCGGAGGCTCCCTCTCCTGACATGGAGACCCTTTCCCGTCTTGTGGATCGTATGTATCTCTGGGTAGATATGGAGTTTGAACGTCGGCGTAAGCGTGCGCAGGAGTACGAAAACGAGATGGAAAGGTTGCAGCGCGAGATGGCCCGATTGAGGGGGGAAATGCACCGTCTTCGGGGACCGGATACCTATGTTTCTTAGCAAAAGTCTCTGACTTTCGGGCCTGTCGTGCGTCTACTACCTGTAACCGCTACAGAGAAACGCAAATGTACCAAGTGCTCACCGATTCCCTCAGTGAAGAGCATATCAGCACCCTCGTGGAACCGCTCCACACCAAGCCCTACCCCGTCATCGCGGAAAATCGGGTGAGGGATGACCTCCTCTCTGAGGATCAGCTGGTCTCCTACTACCAGCACCACGATCAGGCCGCCTTCGAACAGTACGTCAACAACATGTCGCACTACTACCGACCTGATACCATCTTCGCGGCTCGCAAGGCCTGCGCAACACCCTCCAGGCTAAGATGCCTCTGTCTGGACTGGCTGAAGCCCTCCGCAACCGAGACATCGACATCGTCATCCAAAAGATCATGGAAGACACCATCTTCGGAGACTAAGGAGTAAACCCCCATGTTCCGAGTCACCTTCCCCGCTACCTACCGACCCCACTCCGTCAACTTCCAGAACCGACACACAGCTGTCGAATTCGCCCGACTCCTCGCTGCCTCCGAGGGGCAGACCCTCCAAGAGGTTATCTCCGGAACCCTCTTCGAAGATACCATCGGACCCGAAATCGAAGCGGTCGAGTACAACCGAATCGGTTCCTCCGAGGAGGTCATCCTCGAAGAAGTCATCCGTATCCACTACTGACCCTGGAATCCCATGACCATCAACGCAGTGCAAGCCGAAACCCTCCGAACAGCACTACAGCACATCAGTGACCTCGCTATCGCTAAGGGAGCTGTCCCAAAGGGATATTCCCCCCGCGACTGCTCTGTCAAGCTCTGCATCGACCCCGAGTACATCACCCCAGACGGGATCAAGGTCAAAGTCATTGCACCCGGCTACGAGTGTGACACCCTCATCGACGTAGCCCTCACATGGGAGGACCTAAACCTGTCTGTGGAGGAGTACAAAGCCAAGGTGGCGCGTCAGGAAGAGAAGAAGGCTTTGGAACACGAAATTCTCGTACATAAAACAAACATCTCCCGTCGCACTTCTAAGGTGGACATCGGATCCGCAGCACAGGCACAGCTGGATACTCGTACCAACCTCACCCCCCTCGAACGTGCACGACTGACCGTAAAGGCCCTGGAGGGTCAGGAAGCAAATGAGTGGGTCACTACCGCCCGAGAGTTGGTCAAGGACCTCGAAAAGCGTCTGCGCTCACTGTAACTGACACTGTAGAGCCCCTACTCTAAATCGGAGTGGGGGCTCTCTCCGTTCTTGGGTCATTGCTCGACTCCGTCTATTAGGTAGTAGTGCTCCCGCTCCACAGTCCCTTCCGGTCGATAGTAGATGATAGCAGGGCCTCCGGCCCTGTGCAGACGATTGTTTAGGTAATGGTACTCATAGGAGACGGTCCCGTCGGGTCTATAGATGTGTTTCATGGGCGGACTCCGTGCTGGTAGTAGACCCCACGCTCCACCGTCCCCACAGACCACTCCCAAACGAAAGTGACAAAACTTCCACTGGACGCCGCCACCAAACACGTTACAGGATAAAAAATCCCCAGATCCAGCCGCCCCACATACGCAAACACCCTAAGTAAACACCCCCATACGTGAATTCCCCCTATAGATATACCACTTAATCACTCCACTAACTGAACTGCGCACTAACGTGATTTTTCCATACTCCCCCACCAACACTCCCCTCTCGTCAAATCACAGTAAAAACGACTAACCCAAACAGTCAATTCCCCCTACTGTTATACAACTTAATCACTCCACTAACTGAAATACGCACTAACACAAATCTCCCACATCCCTCTCCAGCACAGCATCATGGCCAAAAGTGCAAATAAGCATGTAACCCAAACAGTCAATTGCCCCCTACTGTTATACAACTTTCACACCCCCTTAACTTAACTGCACGAAGCGTGATCTCCCCACAACCCCCAATGCGCCTCCACTCTCGACAAAAACGCAAACAACAGACTAAACCAAAACCGAATTCTCCCGTGGTTTTGACCCCTCACTAAACCTCCAGGCTGCTTTACACCCCCTAAGTAGTACGACCCCCACATCACTCCTCCACCCTTCTCCTCATACTGAAGAAACGCAGGACCATCCTCTCGACGCATCACTCCATCTCGGTAGTAGCACTCCCACTGAACACTACCCCGACCCAGATACATCAAGCGTGCGGGCCCCCCTCTCGATGGTACTCACCGCATCGAAGATATCCCACACAGTCCCATCTGAAAGATAGGTGGTTCTGCATATATGCTCTGTCTTCATAGGACCCTCCAGATTCTGTTAGGCCCCTCTAACACTCCACCCCACTCCTCGCAACCACTAATCTGGGAGTACGTAGAATTACTTAGGTCAACACCCCTACACATACGGTTAACCACTAAGGTCAACTCCACACCCCAATAAGGCTTACTACTCACACACATACGGTCAAATACCCACTCCCTTAAGACCCACCCATTAGGTCAAATACCCACTCCCTTAAGAGAGTACGTAGAATTACTCAGGTCAACACCCCTACACATACGGTTAACCACTAAGGTCAACTCCACACCCCAATAAGGCTTAGTGCGTAGTGCTGTGCGTATTTCACCTTAGGCCAACACCCCTTTCCCTCCCCAAATCCCCCTCTGTAGAAACACTCAGGTTAACCCCTAATGTAGTGCGTATTTCACCTTAGGGACTAACCTCACCCAAATACGGCTAACTACGCACCCTCATACGGTTAACCCCGTAGTGTAGTGCGTGTTTCTACATACCCCTGTACGTTTTTTCACTGATAATACGCATAACATAAACTGTACATTGGGTTGTTGTGTTGTGTTGGGTTTTTTCATAAGTTGAGTTTTGTCGGATTTCCACTGTTATGGCCAAGCAGAACATCCCCCACAACCCTCACAAACCCCCTGTCTCAGCGCATTCTCGGGGCTCGCTTCGCTCGCAG
>CESG01139718.1_pt1 | contig 55721 bp, 58 predicted proteins | sample 531121 | NCBI WGS metagenome assembly CESG01 (sample SAMEA2621287, study PRJEB7988) | marine metagenome | biome: marine biome (ENVO:00000447); feature: mesopelagic zone (ENVO:00000213); material: "saline water (ENVO:00002010), including plankton (ENVO:xxxxxxxx)" | depth 800 m
GAGCCGATTGGAGGGTACTGATCAAGTCCTTTTTTTGCTTTTATCTCTCCGAAGATACTGAAGGCTAGCTGAATTTCTACTTCACTTGTTGGGTGGAAGTTGCCATCTTGTCGTTGAAACGCCGCTTCGCTTAAGAAGAGCCTCTCTTTTTCTGGGAGTTCTACTCTCACAATACGACCTAAAAATCCATATCCTTCACCCTCAATGATTACATAGTTTCTAACGATGCCACTATGAAGAACATCACCATCAAAATAAAACTTCTTAAGAAGATTTGAGTTAGGAAAATGTACCCGTGTAAGCTCTGGAGTGACACGCGACACATATCCGATAAACTTATTGTGATCAAATGGGTTTTTCATTTTTTTCCTCTTCTAACAAATGTTCTCCGATTTTTACATCGGGGACTCCTGTTGATAGTTCATCAAAGGTATTGCCTATCAAATGGATATTCATGGAGCCTTTTTCAATTTTCTCAATATAGTTATGCAAACTAATGTCTTGAAGATTTGGCTTAACGATAAATATTTCTAGATTCAGATTGTTTTTCAGAGCTTCTCCGATAATTCTATTTACATGCTCATCACCAAAACCGTAACCAACGACAAAAAGGGTAGTATTTTCTTTTCGTAAGACACTTTGTAACCTCGAGACCATTTCAAAAAACGGCATTTCAAAACTCCTTTCAAACTTAGACGAATTAGGATATATCAAAGTGGGCTTAGTGGGTGTTTCATTTTTTTGAATGACTTCGCCACTTGAGTCCCAGTCAACTGAACCGTGCATTTTATATAGTTGAAAAACCTTACTATAAAAGTTTTCTTCATTATGAATACGAGAACGTTCACGCTGTACAATATCCAAATCAAACTCTACGCTCTTGAAGTTTTTTGAGAGAAGAAAACCGTCCAGAACAACAGCTTTGATCTTATCGCCTGTCTGTTCAAAGGCAGTATCATAATTTAAAGTAAAAACTTTAAGACGCGGACTCGATGCACTTCTTCCTTTGAGAATGCGCGAGATGAAGCGAATGTGTGAGGAGTTGTCTCCAATTTGAACCTTCTTACACTCCTCAAGAATTTTGGCTTCTATCTTTTCGATTACATTTTCAAAATCAGTTCCACTGCTGTTTATCTTGTGGGCGCGCGTCAGCGTTTGTAAGCGAGACAAAAGATCCTCAAGATTTTCTTTACCTATCTCGGGTGCATATCCTGCCGATGTCAATAGACTGCTCCAGTCGGTTGTAATTGACGTGTCCTCACTCACGATTTTCCACAACCCCAACATAGATGGCCCACCGCATTCCATTGATGCACCCGCTCCAGTTAGCAAAACAAGATTTTCAGATCTGATTGATTTTTCAAACTTTCTTCCCAGTTGCTTGTAAAGCAAAGTATTTGCATGCTTTTTTGCTTCTTCAAGTGCAGTAAAGGTTTTGTCTTCAATTTGCAGGGATTTATCAACGACAACCTTAAAACTCTCATCAGATTCTTTTTCGATATTAATATTTCCTGCACCTGAGATTAAGACTCGGACCAACGATTCTTCAGTGGCGCCAGCATTATTTTCTGTATCTTTTTTTGCATTCTTTTTCATATCTTATTTACCGATTACCCTTCGCCCTGTTGTGTGTCTTACACAACATCTGGCAATTCTTTACATCCGTTGCACCTCCCTTACTCCATGCTGCAACGTGGTCGGCATCCATGTCACCCAGACTCCAGATCTTCTCTTTGTTGGCATCATGCCCAACGGCACAAAGCGGACAATTTGATTTACCCTTTTTCTTTGCTGTTGCGGTTTGAGCTTCGTACACTGAACGCTTGGTTGCGTCATCGAAAACACGCACGTCCAGGAGCTTTGTGTCAACTTCACCACCTAAGACGTACTCAAAGATTCCTTTGCGGTTCTTTACGTATGCATCACCATAGAGCCGTTGCACTGCAGTGGCTACTTTCTTAGGATCATATTTTTTCTTGTGATATGTCTCATAGAGACGATTCCATTCCAATCCTCTCATCTCACTCTCAACATCTGTGAATGTTTTGGATACCCAGTCAATGACTTTATCAAAGTGGTTCTTTAGCTCTGTAATATCCTTATCGTTACGATGTTTGCTCATGTAGTTGTCTATAGCGCCACCAGACACCCAGTCTAAAGCTCGCTCAAGGTAAGCTTGACGTTTCAAGTCACCAGCGATGTAAGCGCTCCATTTTTGCACGTTGGCGTTCTGACTGTTACTAAACTCCTCACGTGCTTTCGTAACAAAAGGTCCCGAATAGACGGCGTTTAAAATTTCTTGCTCGGTTAGCGGCACCCCAGCGATATTAATAGTCTTGAACCAATCCTTGATCTCTGGCTCGTCGCCCTCGCATATATACACCAACAATTTAGTGTTTAATATCTGTTTGCGCTGACTGTCGGCCATGCCACTGTAATATTGCTCATGGCCGTTCTTATCTTTTACAGCAAACTTGCCGGTCACAAATCGACCTATACTGGTGATGCGCTGTTGGCCATCAAGTACCTCAAACTTATCTTTACCAACCTGGTTGAAATAAATTAAACCGATTGGGTAACCTTTCAAAATTGAATCAATCACTGCAACATCTTTTTTACCGTCAGCGTAAATGTAGTTTCGCTGGTACTCCGGCTGAATAGTTAATTTTCCGGATAAGCCAAACAACCCTTTACCTTCCAGCTCGTTGTAGACGAAGCCGTCGCAAACTTCTTTGATAGTGATGTCATTTTTTAGAGTTGTTTTCATGGTCTATTTTTTCTTTTGCTTAACTAATAATCGCGGGAATGTCTGTCTATAGAGTTTTTCTTTTACAATGTAATACGTTTTATTTTCTGGTGGCTCTTTAATTTTCAAAACGGCACCATCGTTTAATTTCGTTACCTTACTTTTTTTATTATCTTTACTAACCTGTATTTGCTCAGGATAAATTTTAGTAGCAGCACCAAACCAAGTTTTGGTGAGCCCTAAAATTTCGAATTGATCAGGATTGTACCTGTCTAGAAATGAAACGGGGACCCCCATAACACCATCATAATCACTAGGAATAGCATCGACGAAAGGAACTTCAATTGCGTCAAAATTATCATATTTCTCGTATGCCTGTTTTTCTTCAAGTTTTTTATTAAACTTCCTATTATCACGCATGGTCATCAAACTAAGTGGTTGGTGCCGGCGACCATGATCAAGATTGGTAAACCATCCGACATTTCCAAACTTTTGAATTGAGCCGTCGGGCTTACAAAATTCTTTGACTTTCTTACATCCAAACCATACTTTGTTATCTTTAACTAGCGGAAAAATCTCCTTTAAAGTAATTGAGTTTTGATTGCCGATAATCAAAAATCGCTTTTTATACTCCATGAGTTGTGCAACATACTCACGAAAAAGAGAAAAAGGAGGGTTCGTTACAACCACATCAGCTTCTTTTAATAACTCTACACATTCTGCGCTACGAAAGTCACCGTCTTCCTTTAGGGGATGCCATTCATTATTTTTGTTGGCCTTAAGCTGTAAGGCGATATCTTCAAGAGAAAAGGAACCATCACCATCAACATCACCAACCTCATTTATAATAAACTTATTTGCCGTTATTTTCGGTCGCCCTTTGACTGGCTCTAGGGTGACATCATCGCCGAACAGACCGATTTGAGTGTTTGCAACTGGTGAGGGTTTGTAGCTAGTGGTGATAAGCCGTTTCAGGCCAAGTCTATTGAAATTCAGAACGAAGTAACGGAAAAAGTTGCTTTCATATGGATCATCACAGTTACTGTAGATTGTTTTATTTTTGAAAGTATCAGGATCGTACTCAAGATAAGATTCTATTTCTTTCTGAATATCAATGTACTGAGTATAAAACTCGTCATTCTTTACTAATTTAGCTTTTGCTAGGTTACTGTTTGCCATATCACTTTTCATTGTCGAGCATGACTTTCAATTGGAAGATCGTGTCTGACTTGAGCTTTGCTCGGGCAGAGTCTTTTTGAGAATCAGACAACAATTCGCCCAAGCCATCCAAGATGTGCTTGTTATCCATCTTTTCGAGCATTTCGATGCATTTCTCCAACGTTTCTTTGAAGGACATCCCTGAACGCTGCTCAACAATCTCTCGATTAATCGACCAGTTGCTTTTAGCAAAGTAATTAACGTCAAACACATCCCGGCTTGTCTTGCCGATGCGTTCATACATTGCCATCAACTTGTGAGCAAACATATCTTCTTGGACCATGACGAGCATTGAGATACCCAATAATGTTTTCATCTCGTACCGTGAGCCGAATTGTCTGCGATTGATCTCAACCTTTATATTCTGCGCTTTCGGGTCATAGGATACGACGTGGAGCAGGTTGAATCTCTTGATATGAGAGTCGAGTACTGTGCCGTATTCTTTAACAATGTTGCTGACCTTTTCAAACACCTCATCCTCCTTTGATTCGTCCAGCAAATCAAAATCCAAGTCTACTGAATTACGCGGCAAGTCATAAAACATAAGTGCCGCAGTACCACCTTTAAACCCGAGGCAGGGGGCAATGGAGGTATCAGAGTAGATATCTTTCAATATCTGCAACAGGATATTTTTATGTTTTGAATAGTCTAAGGTCATACGGTTTTTTCTTTATTATGGGCTTTGAAGTATTCTTTTACTTTCTTCTCCAATCGCTTGTTGTGATAGATAGGCGCGATTTTAAAAACCTTATCCCAATCCAAACTCGCTAAATTATCAAAATGATAGTCTTTGCTCACGTAGATACGATCCAAAAATGCACGTTCCTTTGTTGCGATTGAGTAGCCGGCTTTGCTTTCAATGCCGGCTGTATTACTCAAGACATAATCTTTCATGCGGATAAAAGTAATCTTCTGGTCTCCAATGGTGATTTCGCGATTTACATATGAGGCAATAAATATATTTCCGTAATATTGGAAGCTGACCCCTTCACGAGTTAAAACAGTCTCAAAACTTACATAGGAAGGCGTATAGATTCTGGTTGCTAACTCGAAACGATCGTAGTTCTTGTCTTTTGCATACAAGCCACGACGTACTCGAATCAACTTTCCAGCCTTCACATATCGCTTTAATCGATCAGTGACAACAGAACTATCATCTTCATTCCACAACAAAGCAGCGTCTTTCGTAGAAAAGACCGTTTTGGAAGATCTCAATAAGACCTCTAAAAATTCTCCTTTTGTTGGTATTTTATCCATTTTTAGTCTAGAAAGGGTATTTAAGTCCCTTTCCAGTAACAATATAGCATATTTTAGAGAATCAAACAAATAGAGATAATGGGGAAATGGGCGTATCTAGTACATGTCTTATAATATTATAAGACATCATCATGTTGCTATTTGCCTACTTATAATATTATAAGTAGGCTTTTAACTATGAAGAAATCCCCTCTAGAACAAGTGAAGGCAAAGCTCAATAAATACTATTTGGCTGCTTTGACAGCGGAAGAGTTGCAACTTTATTTTGACTCACGACTTGAGAAGGTTTTGCGTGACAAAAAGATAGTGACCATGCGAGAACTTGAGTATCTACTCTGTGAGACTGGCCCGGGTGATCGCCGTTTTGATCCACGACACATCCCACTACTTATCCAAGATGATGACCTTCTCTCTACTTCCCCGTATGAAAATATCTCTGAAATTATTGAGCTTGGAGAGAAGAAAAAGAAGATTGATGAGTACCTCAGAGATAATCAGGATACGGAAGCTACTAGAAAGCTGATTTTAAAAGTTCTCTCTACTTATGTCAGTGATCTTAAAGTAACCTCCCAGGACCCTTTTGTTGTAGACGGTACATTCGACAAGATTCCGATTTCTTTTCTTATTAAGAATGGTCAGTGGGTACTCCCCAATGAAGAATTGTTTGCCTTCTTACAAGAGACACAGCGTAGAAAACGACTACCCGTAGTGGTGGCTAGAAAGATATCGGGTATTTTGTTTCCGATGTTCAAAGGCACCTCAGTTCTGGGATTGAATCTCTATAAAACGTACGTACCGAAGAGCGCTAAAAAGCTGGTCGACGCGGCAGTCATCCCTGCAGAGGGCTTTATGAGAGAGTTGCGATACTCCGGCCAGTTTGAATACCTCACGAAGGACTATATCGAAGGGATCGAAGACGAGTATTGGACCGGTGATCCACTCAAGAACTTTTTTGAAGTAATCATGCCCAAGCATGCAGAAGACTACTATCAGCGTTTTGTTGATCAGAAGATCACTATCGCAGATAACTTCGTTGATACTGTGTTGCAGTTCCGGAAGAATAAAGCCACCAAAGGTCTTCTGAATACTTACGAAACGCAGGAGAATCTGATTCAAGAGCTCAGTAAGATAACTAAGAAAAAAGAATCATGAGAACAGACAGTTGGCACAAAAGAGTATTGTTAAAACACGCTAAAGAAATAGCGACTAGCGGGATGACCTATGCAATCCTCGCGCTCGTGCTATTACTCTGGCACTTTGCTCTTGGTATGAAATTTCAGTGGCAACAGATAGCACCTTTGTCAGAACCGAGTATCTTTATCCGTGCATTTTACAGCGCATTCACGTTTGGAACACTAGGTTTATTGCTGTATGTGCTCCGCTTTTATAAAGTCTTGCACGACATCGTGGTTAAAGCCTTCGGTATGTGGGAACTCTATAACCTGATCAAGGCGGTGATCTGGCTGGGCTTAATGTATGTCTCTTATGCCTATCTCGTACCGTGGCTATTTAAGTTCTTGAACACTGGAGCGTCTGTTCTTTTCAACATTGCCAACCTGGTGCTATATATCGCACCCCCTATAGGCATTGCTTTGATCATAAGTATTATTTTTCTGATTCTCAAAAACAGGCTGGCATTGAAACATCGTGCCCAGAAGTAACACACGCACTTGTTGCAGTTACTTGCTACTTAGTCGCTTCGTGCCTCTCGCATGTAGCTCGGGATGATCGGCGTGAGTCCGGCACGCTCCTGTGCCTTGCGTGAGATCTCCCAATAGTCCCATTCTATGGCGGTTCTAATGCGTCTCATGCCGTCGAGCCAAATAAATGTCGTTGTAAACGTCAAAACAATCAACACCTTCACAACACCTAGTGTGTACAATGTAAACATATGGCATACTTTATCTATGATTTTCCTTATCATACTCGGTGCACTGCTTATAGGAATATATATTGGCATATACGCAACAAAACGACCTTCTCGCAAAACAAAGCGAAAAGAGTATATTCTCAAGCACTTCGAGAACATGGATACCATAACAAATAATGACGTTGAAAGTATCCTTAACGTCTCGGATGCAACTGCTACACGGTACTTACAGGAACTTGAACAGGATCGTAAAATCAGACAGGTGGGAAAAACGGGCAGATCGGTATATTACGAGAGAATCTAAACGGCTCAATGGACTGAGCCGTTTAGCAGACTATCTAATGAAATTGCGAATGGTCTCCTCATTGAACTCATCAAGTACCTCCCGCTTTCCCAATTTGGTGAGAATAATTTTTCCTGCATAGGTATTTGGAGCGAGGTATACGTTGTTAGGATATTCTCCAACAAGTCCAACGAGCTTCTCTACCATATCAGCATCACACTCGTAATCGTCACAGTTATATTGAATGATGACACCCGGTGCCCCGATACCATCTGCGTGTTCGAGCATATGTCGCTGCATCCTGTCTGGTATTGGTGTCGTTAAAATATGCGCCACCGGACTATCCTCTGAGTGGTTCTCCGCCGATATCGGAGGCAGTTTGGGCACCAACGATAGCAACCATATAATTCCCCAAAGCACACCGAGAGTGATTACCGTATACGCTACATACTTCCCCATTTTCATTTTGTTGCGAGATCTTTTTTGCGATACATGCTCTTTTCTTTTTGCTTCCTCTTTGTGTTTTTTCTCTAAGTCGTACACCTCCTTTGCACTTAATTCTTGATTATCATTCATAGTATATCGTTTACATTGTAATGTATTTATTCACTCACCATGACCGTACCAAGTTCGTTTGCGTTTACGTGATCATGGTATCGCCACTCGCCGGCCTCTTGAAATGTGTAGAAGTAACTCTCCCCGTATGCTGAGGTGGTAAATTGATCAAAGGTAGGAAGAATGGTGTGTGCAGGATGCACATCAGACGCAACCCACATAGGCCTACTACTTTCGTTGATAAACTTCACCGTATCTCCCACTTGTATCTCCACTCTCTTTGGCAAGAAACCCTGATCAGTATACCGAACCGTTACCGCAACTTCTCCCTCAAGAGATTCAGCTTGTACATTTGGAACGACCGCCGATTCTTGTGCACGTTCACCGGTACCCAAATCTTCAGCGAGTACATTACCGTTAACATACGCCACCGTATCCGTCAGAGAATTGAATCCTCCGTCTCCATCATCGTAATACACCACAGCAGCGAGACTGGTAAAGAGTGGAAAACCACCACCGATGTCAATGCCCTCAATCCCGGACGGGGCTCCTAAACCAATGGTAACATTGGTATTACGTCCCGCCGGAAGCAGGTCGCTCACCTCCACTATCTGTCCCGGTCGATCATTGATTACTTCTCGTATGACCACAAAACCTGGGGCATCTAGAGTTACACTCTCCACGAGAACTGCACTACCATCAGTTTCCGCAGTAACCACAAAATCGTCCTGATCTGCGCTACCGGCAGAGAATGCATAGAATGCAATTCCTCCTATAATAATTAAAGCAATGATGATACTCTTTTTCATACTTGATTATCTAACTCGTACTATAAACTCTTCTCCATGTTCATCAGTCTTGTCGGTCGGGTTTGGCCCTCCACACACTGCCGCATCAGTATCGATAGCTCTATCTGCGATAAACTCCATGCGCGCCGAACCTCCTGCGGGAACATGTCCATTTGGAACTGTAGCATTGAATTGCGGTATTGCAATACCGTGACTGACCGGGTCTCTATTTTCAAAATTGATAATAACCCGATCACCAACTGACACAACAATTTCAGACGGGTTGTACCTATTATTCTGCATAACCACATTGAATTTTTTAGTGCTCTGTCCTCCTGATGTAAGCACGATGGCTGAAACAATGAGTCCTCCTGCGAGTATCACTGATGCTATGGTAAGTTGTACGCTATTACTCATACTTTTATACATCACAAACTAATAACGGTTCCTCTATTTTCCTCATTGTCCAATAGGTCGCGTAGCCAATAAGTGCAACTCCCAATATACCAAACTCCTCCCCTTTCAATGGCAGCATGGTGAGTAGTCCTCCGACACCGACAAAGGTAAGGAGTGACGTGAGTATAAATGTTCCACACGATGCACAACCAACCCCGAAGACACCACTTACCAAACCTCCCGCACCGAGCACGCCCCCTGTACCAAACGCACCCCTCTTTCGCGTAATGTAGTAGGTCAGGAGTGATACATTCACACCAAACAAAATGGCAATCACTATGGTATAGGAAGCAGATACGATGGTGAAGTTGGTGCCAATCGATAAAAACAACCCGAGCACTACACTGATTGCTTCAAAGAAGCTCACAGAGGGTGCAGTGAAGACGGTGTAAATCAACTTCCAATTGGGAAGCCATACAGAAAATGCAAATATCGCAATCGCTACCATGGCAGAAAGAGCCACATACTTCCATTGAACGAAAACTTTCTGCAGTGCGCCCATACCTACTTATCCTTGAGTGCAATATCGATAAGTTGTGTCACAGAAGTATATGGTTGAGCACCGGAGAGGGGGAAGGTTTCTCCATTTTTCCCGATTATCACGCTCCAGGGCGTTCCCTGTCCACCGGTTGCAAATGCATTATCGACATCATCCTGCACATGTTGGTCATACCTACCACTTGCAACACACTCGTCCACCGCTTCTTGCGAAAGTCCGATCTCGGCAATAATCTCAGGTAACACTACATCCAAATCAGTTTGATTATTAGACGGAGTGACCTCAAAGAACCTGTCGGTAAATTGCCAAAAAGCATCATTTCCTCCCAGCTCAGCAACACATTCTGAAGTGATTGCCTCCCGTCTTGCTTTAACTGGGTGAAGTGAGTCGAGCGGGAATTGTCGATATACCCACGCAACTTCGTCTGCATCGTACGCTTCCATCACTTGCTTCATCGTGGGGTGAAATCGCTTACAAAACGGGCACTCGAAATCTGAATACTCCACCACAAAAACCTGCGCGTCTATACTTCCTCGAATGTGATCCTCTGCGGTCACCGGATTTATCCGGTCAGTGGTATCGACTGCCAGTGGCTGCGATGGTGCCGGTTGCACTGCATTCTTGCCTGCAGTGAAGAATATGGCAAGTGCGATAAAAGCTCCCGCAATCACAATAGAAGCTGGTATTGCATAATTTCCTTTTGATACATTCATATTCATAGTGTATGTACTAGTAACCTCTTCCTTCAATTATGACATACCTGCTGAATTTGCAGTATCTTGCACAGGGGATAAATATAAAGCGTAATTTACATTTAAAAAGCACCCACAAACCCCAGGAGTGCTTTTGTTACGTTGATGTTAGACTCCGCAACCGCCGCCGCCTTGCGGGATGACTTGCTTTTGCACGGGAGCACCGCTTTCCACGCCGCAACCGCCGCCGTTTGGTGTTTGTGATTCGACACCTCCTTGCACATTACTCTCAAGCCATCCGCGCACCTGGCTCCAACCACGTCCTGAGAAAAATTGTTCGCTTAAGAACATGCTTCCGTCAATGTCTTTAAAGGCCTTTCCCTCAGTTACCATAAACAAAGTTGCCACATCCACTGCTTGTTGTGGGAACCAAAACGCACTAAAGTACTTTGCTGCTTCGAACATTTCTTCTTCCGTAGCGTTGTTGTACGCCATCAACTCCAAAACACCAAGTAGTGCCATGCCGTGATTACAATCAGGAAAAGCGGTTGAATTTCCACAGCACGGTCTATACGTGTTTTCAGCAACCGCCAAGAGTCTCGCCTGTTGTTCATCGTTAAGTGGCGCCATGGGTAATTTTGAGTAGTACGCTTCAAGTGGTTTTGTAGCAATAGTCCAACCGCCAGTGGAGGCAAAATCTCCAATGCTTGCATTTCCATACTGTGTAATCTGCCCTTCAGTCAATATGGGGTTATCGTTCCCGAGACCAAATGCCCAGAAAAGGTTGAGGAGGAAATATGAATTCTCTCTATTGATGAGAATATTCTCATCTGATCCCTCTTCACTAAAGATTTTGAGTTGCGCCTTTGTCAGTGGAGTACCCGATCGCTCGTACAACAAGCTGAACCGATCAAAATCAATCACGCCCGCTTGTACGAGTTGATACCCGATATTTCCATAGCGCGCAGATATGGCGTACCCTTCTCGTGGATTGACCTGATCATAGATGGCATTCACGTCAGCACCTGCAGTAACGGTGGGTACACTGACACCTGACAACTGAAACCTCACTTTAAACTGAGAAGGAAGATTTGGGAGTAACAAGAGTGCGACAATGAAAGCCACAATCACGATCACCGAAGTCTGCACATGCTTCTTCGAATCCTTACACAACCCCAATATTATATTGGTTGATTGTGCAATTGAGAAAATCAAAAGGCCAATTGCCAATAGCCGAATTTCAAGCCCTTGCAACGGAAAGGCCGCCAAAGACCCTGCAATTCCCAGAAGCGGGAGTAGCCACGCTCCACATACCGGACAACCGCTTGCAACCGCAGCAAAGACCGTTCCGAAAAATGTACTCGGTGCCGATTCCTTGACACTTTTTCGTCGCTTGAGTATATACACCACCATTGCACTTGATACACCAAAGAGTATCGCTGTGATAATGCTTAAAAGTATCGTGGACGCGTTGTAAAACAGGGTGTTTTGTGCAGCCATTATGCGAAATGTAGTGGCCTGACTCAACAATATATAATCGAGTGCAAGTAAGTTTAGTGCGAAACTCACCGCAATGATTGTGTAGAGGTAATCGCCCGTTACTCGGCGTATGGCATCTTTGTACTTGGCAAACATACTTATTTCTTACGAAGTTCTCTCGCCAGCCACGCGATGAGTAGCACTCCTGCAATGAGCCATATAAGGCCAAGAGACGTTCCCATCATGTTGTAATCATTGAGCACTCCTTTACGGTGTTGTACACCACCGCCCATCATGCCCATCATGCCACCATCTATGTTTTGCATCAGTGTGATCATTTTTCGTGCCTCTTTTTCGTTCATTTCATTCGTCATCATTTTCACCATCAAATCCTCCATTTCTTGATGCTCTTCTGGTGTAGCCATTCCATGATCACGCCCCACATCAGCAAGCGACACACTTGGAGAGACTAGAAGTAACCCTACTATTAATGCTCCGAAAAACTTTTTCATATTACTGTAAATTAATTCTTTTTAATAACATTGCATTCGCAACCACAATCACGGTGGATAGTGCCATGAGCAAGGCAGCGACCTCCGGTCGAAGAAAGAATCCCCATGCGGCAAACGCTCCTGCTGCGGCTGGTATTGCAACCACGTTGTATCCCAGTGCCCATACAAGATTCTGGACCATTTTCGAATACACCTTTTTGGACAAAACGATAAGTCTTCGCACGTCTTGAGGATTATTGCTCATTAACACAACATCCCCTGACTCAACCGCAACATCTGTCCCAGCTCCAACAGCAATTCCCGCATCAGCTTGCGTCAGTGCGGGAGCATCATTTACCCCATCACCAATCATGAGAACCACCGATCCGTCTTTTTGTAGATTTTGAATGTGCGTATATTTATCCTCAGGGAGGACTTGTGCGAAGTAGGTGTCGATTTCCAGTGCGTCGGCTACCCCTTTCGCCACACCGTCATTATCTCCTGTAAGCATCGCAACCTTAACACCAAGGTTGTGTATATCTTGTATCGCCGCATATGACTCTTCCTTTATTTCATCAGACAGTGTAATAATTCCGATAACTGCTCGTTGATTGGCAACTATGGCAAGTGTATTTCCGCCTGAAGAAAGATTCTTGATTTTCTCCTCAATGCGCTCAGTCACCGCTACGTTTTCCTTCATGAGTGTTATGTTGCCCACGTAGTAGGACGCTCCTGCCAGCATGCCCGAAACTCCTTTTCCCGCTATATTCTTAAACGCTTCGGGGTTTTTCATATCTACTTCACTGTGCTGCGCATGTGCGACAATAGACTGTCCGATTATGTGCGACGACTGTTGTTCAAGAGAAGCTGCAATGGCCAAAATCTCGTCTGGTGTATAGTCATCGGTAGTGGTGTGAATGTTACTCACCCCAAATTCTCCTTTGGTCAGTGTTCCAGTTTTGTCAAATACGACATAGTCCGCCTTTCTGATCACCTCAATTTTGGAAAGGTCTTTTATAAACACGCCATTTTTCACTGCAAGCGAAGTACTAATCGTTGTAACCGTTGGAATAGCAAGCCCCAATGCATGCGGGCACGCAATCACTAAAACGGTAATGGCAAGCGTTATCGCAAAAACGAAGGGTTGTCCAAGAAATACCGACCAGATGAGTATGGTGAGTAACGCCGTTACCGCAGCGACAAAGGTAAGTACAGCGGAAGCTTTGTCTGCAACCTTTTGCGAGTGTGGCTTGGTAGACTGTGCGTCAGAAATCAATTTTTTAATCTGCCCTATAGTAGAGTGTTCTCCTACGCGCGAGAGCACAATGGTAAGTGCTCCATCAATACAAATCGCTCCCGCAACTACCGTATCGCCGACCTCTTTTTGCACAGGTTTGGATTCACCTGATATGAGCGATTCGTTGACATTTGCAACTCCCGCATCAACTACACCGTCTGCCGGAACTTTCTCTCCCGGTTTTACCACAACCACGTCTCCTTCCTGTAAATCAGCTATCGCGACTTCACTTTCTACTCCATCAACCACCTTGTGTGCCTTCTTAGGTAGCAACTTGGCCACCTCCTGTAACGCATTGCCAGCAGCCGATGTTGATTTGGCCTCCAAGTAATGTCCAAAGAGCAGCACCCATATAAGGGTTGAAATCTCCATGTAAAACGCCACCTCAAGTGACGGTACAAATGTCGAAGCGACTGAAAACAGATATCCCGATCCAACCGCAATACTTACCAATGTCATCATCCCGTAGCTTTTCGAACGTATTTCGTGCCATGCGTGTCTGAAAAAAATCAGAGAAAATCCGAATATAACGGTCGATATGCCAAATCCGATAAACGTGTTGTAGGGCAAAAGACCAACACCCAATACTCCCGTAACAAATTCATTGGTGAATAGTAGAGGGATTAACAACACCGTGACGATCCAGAAACGTCGAAGAAACATCGTTGCCGAACCATGTGACATTGCCGCCATACCACCATGCGCATGTTTTTCTTTGGTCGTTACCTTACACACACTGCAGAAATATTCTTCGTCATGTACATGCGCATCGTGGTCTTGGCTCATACTATTTTCCTTGTGCGCAAGTTACTTTGCACAACCACGCATACAATGCTCCGAATAACCATCCGTACGCATATGATTCCGCGGCTCCGATCACTATTCCTATTGCCGTAAAGCTAAATCCTGGAAAGGCGATAAGCAGCAAGTTTCTATGCAATTCTTTTAAGGCAGGGTCGACTAACAACAACCCCCAGAACATGCAGAGTGCGAAAAACGCAACAAATAAAACACCTACTATATGTCCTGTTTTCTTTAAACTATGATTCATACAATTTTATATATTATCGTAATAAACTAATAATGTATTAATCGGTCATCTCTCGACGAGATTTAATGTAGTAGTAAGCGGCCAGTCCTACGAAAGTTGTCAGTATTACTGCATTGGTGAAATGAATATCGTGTTTTACTATCTGCAACACATAGACAACATACGCCACTGCAAAAATTGCAAAATAGATGCTTGTTGCCTTGTTGCTCATCTTTATTCAAGTTCTCGTAACCTCTCCACTAGCGCGTTCTTATCAACTCCTCCGGTAGAGAACAACTCATCGTCAATAATGATTCCTGGTGATGCGAACACGCTGTGTTTTTGCACTAACGCTTGTCCTTGTTCGCTCATCATATCGACCTCCTCAACACTGACTATCGATTCAAATTCAGGAATAATTTCGCTGAATATCCCCTTCGCTTCTTCACAAGAATGACATCCCGGCATGGTTAAAAATATTATTTTGTGCATATGTATTTTATTACTTATTAATGCTTCTATACCAGATGAGAGGAATTCCTATCATCGCAATTAATACAATCCACGACCATGGAGCGGGTAACAAGTCACCTGCATCGGCATGATCATCTTCTACGACGGGCTCATCCACATGGTCTTCAGGTGTTCCCGGCGCTTCTTCGTGTTCTTCTATCTCTGCTATACCACTATCTTCGCCGGTCACTATCTCAACCATCGTATTCCACCCTTTATGGACAACCGTTTCCTCATACCATTGATGTGAAGCACCACTTATGAAAATGAAAGCTCCGAGGAACACAAGACTGATACCGGTCCATTTCGTTACCGTTGCGGTTTTGGATGCAATCGAGCTCACGGCATTGACTCCCAGAATTCCCAAAATCGCCAAGAAGAGAAGCGGCGTCGCCCTACCCACACCATGTATAAATCCAAGCCACCACCCGGTAGCTGCACTGCCTACAACTGCAATATTGCCAAGAAGCACATAGAAGAGCGGGTTCGGACAACCAACACCAGCATTGCCGAGGAAGAGTCCCAAGAAAAATGCTTTGAGATAATCTCCTTGCTTTTGTATGAACTGTGGATATGAGCCGCTATAGCTTGGTATTTTGAATTTGATGAGTCGCAACTCAGAAAGTCCGAAAATAAATGCCGCCAGTCCCCCGACCATAAACAAAATACGACTCACCAAACCAGCGTCACCTATTGCCTGATCAAGTCCGATGGACTTACCAATGAGTGCGATAAATAATCCGTAAAGTGACAGTGTAAGCGACACCCCCAACGCAAAGAACAACGACATCATCAGTCCTTTTTTTGGATTCTTACCCATTGCGAGTGGCACAATGACAAACGCAAGCGGCAGCGTACAGGGAAGTACAATCATGGTCAAACCAACCGCGTAGGCGAAAGCTATATTAGCGGTTTCTGCAGGCGAGAGGAATACATAGAACAACCCTATCAGGGAAATACTAAACAACAGGAACGCTGCAAAAACCAGGAGTTTTTTCAATGCACTACTCATACTTGACTACGTTTCCGGTAAACACTGCCTTGACCTCGGGTGTAACGGTTGAATTCGTTGATAGATACAATTCTCTGGTAACCCTACCTGTACCATTTGGACCGTGTGCCAGGGGATCGAAGGTGGCTACCAGCTCTTTGGTGCCTCCAGCAGGAACGACTACCTGTGCGCCCGTACTTTCATGCATACCGAATTGCAAATCATCAATCTCTCCCTCGGTACACGCACAACTTGTTACCGCAGCAACGATACTAACATCCTCTGTGCCATTATTTTGTAACGTGAACGTTGTAGTAACGGTACCGCCGAATATATCAATGTCTCCAAAATCAAATGGTTCCTCAACAACCACAAGTGGCGCGGAAACGACCGGAATCACCTCAGTCGCTCTTTTACCGCTCTGAGAACCTCCTGCCGCAAACAGAACTCCGAGAGCAATCACTAACCCCAATCCGATTATATATTTGGTCATATATTACTTTTATTATACTAAATACCTTCTTCTATATCCACACGTATCGTAACCTCTTTTTCAGGAATGGTCGGATCATTGGTTGGGATAAATACGGTTCGCTTAAATACATTCGGTGGTTCTTCATGAAAATCGGGGTCAAAGGAGACGGTAAGTATCGCTTCTTCTCCTGGTTCCAAACTCGAACGACTGATGTTTGCCGAGGTGCATCCACAACTAGTGGTGATTTCTCCGATAATGAGCGTTTCGGTGCCGTCGTTGGTAATGGGAAACGTCTGCTCTACCACACCTCCGTATTGGGGTATGACCCCAAAGTCATAGAAGTCACTTTTCATGACGAGCTTGGGAGAAGCTGTAGGTGATTGTACGGTAGTGGTTTCAGAGGAAGGTACAACCCCCTGGTATGCGCCGCTTTCCGTATACGGGTTTCCATCTTCCTCCCAGTGAATCATTCCTCCGGAGATATTTTTAACATTGGTATAGCCGAGAGACTTCATTATGTTATAGGCCGTTTGTCCTCGAGCACCGCTTCTACAGTATACGATTATTTCCTTGTCTTTCATGTCGTTCCCAATACCTACTTCCTCAAGCGTTTGTGCTGAAAGTACCTGCACCGGTAGCAGTACGGCGTTTTCAATATGCACCTCTTCGTATTCTTCAGGAGTTCTGACGTCAAGTATGATTATATCCTCCTTGTTTGCAATTTTTTCCACAACTGCACTCGGATATATTTCTCCGGAAACAGCCGTATCGGAATGATGAGCGTCATCATTCCTTGTGGTGATGTAATATCCACCCGCTATGAGCACGGCGACAGTTATGAGTAATGCAATGATTCCACTTGTTCCCATCATAGTGATTATTTTTTCTTTGATAACTTGTAAACCGATAAAATCTCATCAACTGCTTTCTTTTGCTGTCCGGCCTGTATTTGTTCAGTAACATGAGTGGTGAGGTGGTTTTCAAGCATCAAGTCTTCAATAGCGGAAAGTGCCTGCCGTACTGCTGACGTTTGTGTGATAATATCAATACAGTATTCTTCATTCTCTACCTTTTTTTGCAAACCCGCTATTTGGCCTGAAATTATTTTTAATCTCCTCCCCACCTGGGTCTTGACTGCTTTTTTCATATGCACGTATAATACCCCTATGGGGTATATAGTCAAATTATCCCGATGTTAATAACGTAATATACTTTTAATATGAAACTAAACGCAATGGCTCTTGGTTATGCAGGAGCAATACTATCTGCAGCTATCATGCTTCTTTTGGGGGTACTTGGTGGCATGGGTATCTATGCGGGGGCAATGCAGGCAATGCAAGGTGTGCATATGTTCTTCTCTCCATCTGCAGGCGGGATTCTTGCAGGAATGATTGAGGCGGCAATCATCGGGTTTGTATTCTCGTATGCCTTTGGGTGGGTATACAACAAGTTCGTATAAGTAACATCATGCAATACGGATATACCAAAAAAGTAGCTTTGTCGTTTGCTGAGGCGACAGAGCGGATTAAAGAAGCGCTTGCCTCACGAGGGTTTGGTGTGCTCACCGAGATTGATGTTACAAGCACTCTAAAGGCAAAGCTTGATATTGATTATGACAATTACCTCATCTTGGGTGCATGCAATCCCACTTTCGCGTACCAGGCGCTGCAAGCAGAGAAGGAAATAGGTCTTCTTCTTCCCTGCAACGTTATCGTTTACGAGAAAGATTCCGAAATATATGTATCCGCAATACTTCCCTCAGCGGCGATGTCGTTTGTTCAAAACGAGCAACTTACCTCCATCGCAACAGATGTGGAACAAGAGCTCAAGGCATCAATTGATTCCTTGTCATAGGTGTACCTATGATACCTATTGACTGGGTCGAGAAGCGAATAGAAGCATCTCCCTTATGGGAGAAGATACTTGTGTTCATTCTGTTCCCGCAGATAGCCGCTTTGGTAGTTACCGGCTTCAGTATCACCCATATATGGCGAAGTGATTCACATACAAATGAAAGGGACTGGTTCTATATGCGCCGAAGTCTCCTGATATGGATACTCGCACTTGGCTGGTTCTATACTTGGTGGCTTATACTGTTCCCGATACTGTCCTATTTTGTGTATGCGCACGTACTCTAAATTGACCGCATTGCTAAATACGAAAATGTGTGTATGCTAAACCGCACATGGCAAAACGAAACACAGGAATCGAGAAGATGAAAAAGTCGCACTCGCGAAAAACCGCAAAGCGCCTTGCTGCAAAACACTCCATGCTTTCAGCACGAGCATCAAAGAGAAAACGTGGTTAGACTGGTGCTTGATGCTTGACTTCTCATGAGTATTCATGTTTAATCACTTGCAATCAGGTACTCCCTTGAAGTAGAGCTCATGAGTTTCTTTTTTAGGCTGTTTTTGATTTTAATAGTCTAAGTTCGAAGAACGATGACACAAGGTACAATCGCCCGAATTATGGATAAAGGTTATGGCTTTATTTCCGTTGAGGGCAACGAGAAGGATCTTTTCTTCCATTCCAACGAACTTCAAAACGTTGCATTTAACGATCTCCGAGAAGGAGACAGTGTAGAGTTTGAGGTTTCGGAAGGACAGAAAGGACCACAGGCAGAAAAGGTTAGCAAGATCTAACGAAAACAAAAAGCCCGCTCGAGAGATCGGGTTTTTTGTTTGGCTACCTCTTTATTTTAACCATAGTATTTATGCTACCATTTGGCTATGAGTATTGTTGGCACAGCGCGCAGCTACGCACATCTGGCACCAACCATTGCACTTTTTGCAGGATTTGTATTTGATATTTTCACCCTAAACCGCCCGGATGCATTGTTTGAAAATATAGTGATTAGCGGCTATCTAATTATCAGCGCATTAGCAATAGTGGCATTTCAAACCAACTTCTTCAACACTCACGAACGAGCAAGACTGACACTCTTAACCGTCCTGCAATTCTCCTTTGGCAACCTCGCGAGTGCGTTGATGGTTCTCTACGCACGAAGTGGAACGTTCACCGGTAGTCTTATATTCATCGGTTTGCTCGGCGCACTCTTTCTCGGAAACGAACTGTTGAAGGACCGTTATGCAAGAAACACCTTGCGGGTGTCTTTATGGTATTTTCTCTTGCTCACCTACATGGCTTTGGTTGTTCCGATTTTGGTAAATGAAATCGGAGTACTTGCATTTGCCACCAGTATATTTTTCGCATTGGTAGTTATGTCGCTATTTATTCGAATACTGGCATTAGTTGCCGGTATGCCGCGTGATGAATATGCGCAACACATCAGAATTTCGGTGATCACCATAACGGTAATCTTTGGCACTCTCTACGCTGCGAATCTCATACCACCCGTACCATTGGCACTTAAGCAGATTGGTATCTATCACTCGATAGAACGTCGCGGGCTCGAGTATGAAGTCACCTACGAGAAACCGGCATGGTTTGAATTCTGGAGAGACACTAATTCGACCTATCATTTCGATGCAAGTGGTACCGCATACTGTATGAGTTCAGTATTTGCACCACCACGCCTGGAAACGGAAATTTGGCATCGTTGGGAGAAATACGATCAGGCCACCGACTCGTGGAATACCGTATCACGTACACCATTTCCTATACGCGGTGGTAGAGATGCGGGATATCGCGGATATACACAAACGACACAGATCGACTCGGGAGTATGGCGGTGTAATGTGGAAACTAAGTGGGGCGCACTGATCGGACGAACCACTTTTACCGCCACACCGGCAACGCCACAAACAAAAATACCGACCGATGCTATCTAATTTGACAGTCAAGTATTTTAGTGCTAACGTTTTTATAGGAGGTGCGGGTATGAAAAATTCATTTTTTCAGAAAATTTGGGAAGGCGCAGGGATGTGTCCCCCATCGAGCGAATACGTCTCGGTGGAGTACGTTCAGTTGTTACTGGACACCGGGGCTATAAAAAGGCCTTGCGACCTGAAGAAATACCTTGTGGCCCTTAAAAGGATTGGTGAGTCACCCTACTCGCCGGGATACCTTCAGGACCTCAAGGAAATGGGCATTTCTCATCTCACCATAGGTGAGATGCAGCTCTGGAAAGAGATTCGTGAAATGCCACGAACACCGTTGCAGGCAGTATATGCCAAGAGGTGTTGAACCCACTACAAGACCACCCCCGTCCGGGTGGTCTTCGTTTTGTCTACAAAATATGGTATTAAGATATGAGGATTTGCTTTTGGAAAGGACTTTCGTTATGTATCGAACACTTCTTGAGCGCTCGTTGGCTGGCTTTGGACTTACGATTATCGATGTGACCTACGGTCTTCCCGATCATCCGAGTATCCTGCAAAAATTCGTGTGGCAATTCGAAGATTGCTATCCACAATTCCCACGATTGGCTCGATTTCTCGACTACTGGGAACATAACATTGAGGGTCCTCTCCGTCATGTCACCATAGCGCACCGACGTCTCATAAAACCAACCGAAATTCGGTTCATCAACCATCAGATTCTGATGCAATGAGACGTTGGAAATGCCGCGAGCCACTCGCGGCATTTCTACCATTCAATCTCTCCTTTTCCTTTTTTCTTTAAATATTCATTTGCCTGGGAGAAGTGCTTACATCCGAAGAATCCGCTGTATGCAGAAAATGGCGATGGGTGCGCCGCTTCAAGTACCAGATGCCTACCCCAATCAATTCCCTTACCCTTCTCTTTTGCATAGTTACCCCAGAGCATAAACACAATGCCTTCTCGCTGCGCTGACAGCGTGCGTACCACAGCATCGGTGAATACTTCCCAACCCTTTCCCTGGTGTGAACCTGCCTGATGTGCGGAAACGGTCAGTGTTGCATTCAGTAGCAACACCCCTTGTTTTGCCCAACGCTCTAAATTACCCGCCTTGGTTACCTCTCTTCCTAGATCATGTTCAATTTCTTTAAAGATATTCTGTAGCGATGGCGGCAGCTTCACTCCTTCATTTACCGCAAAACAAAGACCGTTTGCCTGTCCTGTTCCGTGATAGGGATCTTGTCCTAAAATGACCACTTTCACTTTATCAAACGGGCACAAATCAAAAGCATAGAAAATCCGATCCGGAGGTGGGAATACCTTCCCCTCTACGTATGCCTTGCGTATCGCACTGCGCAGAGAAGAAAAGTACGGTTTCTCAAACTCCGGAAGTAGACGCTCCTTCCATGATGCTTCGATACGTACGTTGTCCATGTGTATAGAATACCCATGCAAAAACCACCTCGCAAGAAAATGGTAAGGTGGTTTTGTACCGTCACTACTTGCGGAAACAATCCCTACATTTGAGGTTACTGGTATCTCGCGGCTCAAAAGGAAGACTCGTGATGGCTCCCCCACAATCAGCACACGTCCAATTTCCTTCATGCATTGTTCGTTCCTGACGAGGTCGTTCGTCCATTCGCTTCTTGTGACAGTCACGACACATAAGGTCTGCTTCACGCGCCGGATCTGGCTTAAAGGGAAGTTCGGTGATGGCTGCACCACATCCTCCACATTTCCAATCTCCGGTGAACATCTGTCGTTCGTTATCCATGTATTCTGTTATTTCTTATTAAGTTGTGTTCCCTTATCGACTCGATTGCGTAGCACAACCTACTCTTCGAAAACTGCTAAAATAGTACCATGCATTGCACGTATATTCTATTAGAACAGGTGATAACAAAAGGGGCGGTCATATAAACCGCCCCTTTGCTTCTTTCAGCGCACACTGGTGTATCCTCCAGACACTCCGTTTGGGGAGAGGACGAACTGTTGCAACTGGATATGCCGTGATCGAAAGAGTCCGGCACACTGCAACAGATAGTACTCCCACATTCGGAAGAAACGCTCATCATATCTTTTCTCGATATCACGCCGGTTATCAAGAAGGTTTCTGTACCAGAACATCAACGTCCAATCGTAGTCGGCACCGAAGTTATGTACGTCTTCGATGACAAAGTACGGCTCGGCGCTTTTGGCGATGGTTGCCACCGACGGCAGAACCCCTCCAGGAAAAATTCTCCTGCTCAGCCATCCGTCCCCATAGTCTTGGGTGGTGTTTGACGTAATGGTGTGCAGAAGGAACAACCCATCAGGCCGCAGCATGCGATGCGCCGCTGCCATGTATTCACCGAAGTTCTTGCACCCCACGTGCTCTGCCATACCAATCGATACGACCCGATCAAACTGGCCACACTCGACCGGATTGAGCAGGCGATAGTCCAGAATGCGGAAGCGAGCGGACAGCCCTTTATTTCTTTGCATCGCGAGCTTTGTCTGCTCACGAGAAACAGAGACACCCACAACTTGCCGTGCGTGACCATGTACCAGCGCATGGTACATAAACTCTCCATTACCGCATCCAATGTCGAGAATACGCTGTCCTTCGGTCAAGTGCAGCTTTTCGCAGATCAACTGATGTTTGTCGAACTGCATCTGCTTCAGCGTTTTAGCGCCACGCCCACGATACCCACACGTATATGCACGAATGTCGCCAAGCATGCATTCGTAGATATCGTTCCCAACATCATAATGATGCTCTCCGACCATGAACGCACGTGCTCTCGACTGTATGTTCATCAGTCTGGATGCAAGACGTATCCGCCATGTATTCACACCTTGCATCGAACGTGCTTCTGGTGTGTTGATGATATGCGCGAAAAACACATCTAATTGATTCGCACTCCACTCACCATTAACGTATGCATCACCCAGGGCGAGTGTCCCGCCCATGAGTACCTTTCGATATACCGCGGGGTGGTGAACATGGATATCTTGCGGGCGGTCTCCACCCACTTTCACATTCATGCGCTCAAGCACCCCAAGCGCCCGAGATTCAAAGCTCATGTTGTACTCCTTATGTGCTATTTCCTGCAGTGACAATACCGTAATTCGTATCGTAATCAAGAATTATGCACAGTGCGGACATTTACAACCAAATGGTGTGATGAATTCATCTTTATACTCTTCTCCATAGTCAAATCCCAACTCCTCTCCTTCTTGTATGTCACGCAGTGCATAGAAGTTGATTTGACCTGCCTCAACAACCGCTTCTATATTGGGGTTACAAAAATGATTTATATACCGTGCACGATTACTTTCCCCGGCGCCGTCGATTGTGTAGTACTCATCTATTTGAAACAGGTACTTGCTGACACGTCGATCTGCTTCTTTGGATGAGATGATTTCACCGGTGTATTCGATGATAAAATCTCCCTCCTTAAAATCTGTGGTGACAAAAAGCCCAAAACCCATACCGACTCGAGATTTTTTTACCATTAAAACACCCATAATAGTGGGTATAATACACGGCAATCGTTGTTGAAACCATATTTCGCTGGTATATTTCCCCATAGGAAGGGAGGTTACCTCCATGGAAAGAAAAAGGAAATTCCGAGTGGAAGGCCATTTCGCTCTGGAAGCATACCGGCAAAAGCAACGCGCAATTGAAGCGTTGGCCAAGGAAATTTTCGGAGAGTATCCTCTTTGGATCACTCTCTCGGAAACCGAAAACAAAGAAGTATTCCGTCTCAGCACCGGCTCGCAGAGCAAACTGGTCAATGCTGAGTTTACGAAGGTGTACGAGTGAGAACATCATCGGCCGCATCGTTCTTGGTGCGGCCGGTTCACTTTTCTGCTACCATTTGACTATGAAAAAGCTTTCAACTGATTCGTATAGAGGGGTACGTGACTTCTATCCAAAAGATACATACCTACATGACTATATGGTCAATACACTGTCGCGCGTCTGCGAAAGTTTTGGATATGAACCATACAGCGCTTCATTGCTTGAACCCGCTGAGCTCTATCGGACTAAAACGAGTGATGAGATTGTAAACGAACAAACCTATACCTTCAAAGACCGCGGAGGACGAGATGTTACTTTGCGCCCTGAGATGACCCCGACTGTGGCTCGTATGGTGGCAGCGAAATATCGAGAGCTCGGTTTCCCGCTCCGCTGGTACTCAATGCCAAATTGTTTTCGCTATGAGCGCGCCCAACGAGGACGCCTTCGTGAATTCTGGCAATTAAATGCAGATCTTTTTGGGATTGCCGGAGCTGATGCAGATGTTGAAATAATTACCCTTGCGCACCATCTCATAACCGCATTTGGTGCAACCGAAGCTGATTTTCAGATTCACATTAATGACCGCAGGGTGTTTGAGCACATTTTTGACGAAGCCGGTATTGATGCGGGAACCAGAAAAAGTGTTATGTCACTCCTTGATCGACGTGCAAAAATGGACAATTTTGAAGACGCACTGAGGAGCAGTGTGGGAGAGAAGAGCGAACACCTTCTGTCGCTCCTTGCATCAGCTGCGAGCAATCCTCTGCTTGAATCCCTCCATGCGCGACTTAAAAACTTGGGTGTGACGAATGTTGTAGTGGATACTTCAATTATTCGCGGATTTGACTATTACACAGGAATGGTATTTGAAATATTTGACACTTCAGATGAAAACAATCGATCAATAGCCGGAGGTGGTCGCTATGATGCACTCTTGGAGCTTTTTGGCGTTACGCCAATCCCCACAATTGGTTTTGCTCTTGGGGACGTAACGCTACAGGATTTTCTCACTACACACGAGCTGCTTCCCGAATACGTTTCTCCAACGGATATAATGCTCTGCGTGCTTGATGAGCAATCAGCATCTATCGCCGATACGATTGCCCAAAACCTGCGGTCTCAGGATATCAATGTTGCGGTTAATTACTCATACAAAAAAGTAGGTGATCAAATTAAATTGGCGATCAAAAAGCATATTCCTTTCTCAGCATGTATCGGGCAGCAAGAAGCTGAGAGTGGAACCTTGGTGGTGAAGCATCTTGCAACAGGAGAGGAAAAAACTGTACCAATGGACGAAGTTGCTGATCACCTCTGCACCTACGAGGTGTAGCTTGTTGTGCTACAATCCTGCAATGCGATTTATTGTTTTTGACATAGAAACGAGCAATCAGTTCTCAGATGTTGGCTCCGCTGACCCCAGTGCACTTGATATATCTGTTGTTGGCATTTACGACTCCAAGACAGAAAAGTATACCGCCTATGAGCAACACCAATTCAATGATCTTTGGAAAAGTATCGAACAAGCAGATTTGTTAATCGGATTCAACTCAGATCATTTTGATATTCCTCTGTTGAATAAATACTATCCGGGGGATCTCTCGCATATTGCCAGTCTTGATCTCTTAAAAGAAATTCGTGCATCTTTGGGACGAAGAATTAAACTCGACACTATCGCCGAAGCAACACTCGGAGAGAGAAAAGGAGGGCATGGACTACAGGCGATTCAATGGTGGCGTGATGGGGAAAAACAAAAAGTTATTGACTACTGTATTCAGGATGTGAAGGTTACGAAAGATATATACGAATACGCACTCAAGCACGGATCAGTTAAGTACAAAGAATTGGGAAAGATACAAACAATATCGCTTGATACCCGTACATGGAAAGACAAGGGCGAGACTACGCTCACCCATACACTTCCCTTCTAGAAAATCATCAAAATGACTGCAGCTAATGCCATCCGATACACAATGAAGACATACAGTGAATTATTTCTCAAAAATTCGAGTAAGTAGTGGATGACAACAAGAGCGACCAGGAAGGCGGCTGCAGCACCGGCAAACATCGCCATATCTATACTCAAAACGCCAATGTCGATTATCTTTTTTGCTCCCGCTCCAAGTAATAGTGGTATGCCCAGCAGAAACCCAAACCGCGCAGCATCTTTTCTTTGCAATCCGACAAACATGCCTCCCACGATAGTCATACCGGAACGACTCATTCCCGGAATCAACGCAAGAGATTGAAATAAGCCCACAATGATACCTTGTTTCCATCCTAGTACTACATGATGGCGTTTCTCATTGTTGATGCGCACTCGCCATTCAGCAAGAATCATAAGTAGTGCACCCGCTGCGAGTGTACCGGCAACCAATTGGGGGTTCCTAAAAACAGTCGCCATGATCTCCTCCAAAAAAATACCTAGCACTACCGCAGGTATGGTTGCCACCCCTATCGCCACAGCCACAGATTGCGATTCGTCCAACGAACGTCCTTGAGAAATGGCACCGGGTACTCGCCACGTGGCATGTAGCAAGACTTTGATATCATTGTAGAAATACGCAAAAATGGCCAGGGCTGTTGCAAAATGCAACATTCCATCAAATGCCAAATCCTCGCCACTTGCGCCAAGCCATGCGTGTATGATTACCAAGTGTCCGGATGAAGATATAGGGAGTAGTTCGGTAATACCTTGTACTACACCTAAAAAAATATTCGTCCAGATAACAACATCTCCCATAGTGACACCTATCGTACAACATTAGCTCACAAACGAGAAGATTTTTTATATGACAACCTGTTTACTGCATAACATCTCTCAGCGCACAATACTCACATGCTCCCTTCTTGTGTGCCTCACATCTTCTGTCCCAAAAAGCAAGTGAGAGCACTTCTTGTACCATATCCGCTATTTCTGTGAGCAGTGTATCGACGTGTTGTGGAGTGATGTCAAATATCTCTGTGGTATATGTACCATTGTTTTTTGGCTGTATGAAGTCAATCACCCCTCGCTTCATGACATGCTTTCCCTCCGTGTCCAAGAGGAGTTTATAGAAGACGAGCTGTCTGAAATAATTTCCAGCGTCAAGCGCCTGAGTATTTCCAAGAATGTGATTCCTACTCTTTGGATTTCCCGTTTTATAATCCACCACCGTTACGCCATCTGGATGAATTTCAATCTTATCCAACATCCCTCGAATTCTTATATTCGCCAGCTCTTTACGTGGCAAAGAAATTATAGTATCGACTTTATACTCGTTTATTGTATCTGAAACGACTGCGTGATTACGAGCTTCAAACCAACCTGTAAGTGCTTCGATCCCTCTTTGGTGAACTTCATCAAAAACACTTCCAGAAAGCGCGGTTTTTTCAAGAGCGTCGGTGAATGATTGTACAAGAAGCGTTCTTGTCCGACGTTTACCGGCATCAAAAAAGGTGCGGAGTGCCGCATGTACTGCCGTTCCGAGAATCATATGCTTGTTTGATATCTTCGGTATTCGTATCAAGTTGCTATAGAAAAATCTCCACGGACATTCTAAGTAGTTATTAAGTGCCGTTACCGACAGCCCTTGCTCGATAAATAGCTCTTTCACATATTCCGCATCATGTATCGACAATTGCTGTGTTTTGGGAATCGCTCTGAAGAACACATCTTCCGGAATAGCATCTTCAAAATCTTCAGTACTGATATATTCTCGCTTGTCGTCACCCATCTCTTCGATAAACTGAGAGGGGAGTCGCTCTTTCCCCTGTATCGAAGTGCGTCCGTAACTGACAGAGATACCCACTCGAGCACGAGTAAGTGCCACGTAGAAAAGTCGTCTTTCGTCAGCATTGTCCTGCTCGTCTGCGCCTGCAAGCGGGAGTGAGAAAACGGACATTTGCCTTCTATTACCCCAATGAGTATCCCATGCGCCAATGATATATACGTAATCAAATTCGAGTCCCTTTGCCTTGTGTGCGGTCAGTAAGCGAACTCCTGGTCGCGAGGTTTCGCCCTCTGTTTGAGTGACACGAATTTTGTAGGTGACCATAAGATCAAGATGGTGCATCAAACGAGCAAGTGTGTATTCCCGATTACCTGCTGCGAGTTGTTCCACATCACGTGCCAATCCTCCCAATTTTGCCAGTAATTCAACTGAACGTGTTGAGTTGAGAATATAAGTTAAGAATCCAGATGTGTCCAGTACATCATTGAACACATCTACAACCGGATCATTCGATCCTGCAGCGGCCCATTTCGCAAGCCGTTTTCCAAACACAAAAAGTTTTTTAGGGTCACGCACACCAATAGCACTGAGTGTTTTCTCGCTTTGCAAACATTCGTATAATGAGATGTTCTTCCGTCGAGGGTACTTCAGAATCTTGAACACATCGAGTGGTTCTATCCCCAAGAATCGCGAGTGGAGTGCTTTGGCAAGCACTTCTTCATTCCCATACTCTGCAATTGCACGCAAGAGGTGAATAAATTGCATCATGGCTGGATCATCAAGTGCATTGGTGCTTGACTCTATGGTATAAGGTATATGCTCTCGTTCGAGCGCACGTGCGATATATCCTGCATCTGCGTTCGTTCGATACAAAACGGCTAACTCACGAGGATCAATGCCCTGCTGTATCTTTTCCTGAATATCGCGAGCGACCCACAATGCTTCAAAATCATCATGGGTACATGTGCGCACCTCGACACGCTCATGTTCAATTGCAGCCCTTGAATTAAGCGTTTCTCTTTCGATATTCTCTGTCGAGGAGTCAATGACTCGGTGTGCGACATCTAAAATTTTCTGACCTGATCTATAGGAATCGGTGAGTGTCGCCACCGTTGCTGTTGGATACTTTTTCTTAAAGTAGAGAAAGTTTTCAAGTGATGCTCCTTGAAATCTGAATATTGCCTGTTTTTCATCACCGACGATGAAGAGGTTGGGTACTTCGTGAAAATCGACCAATAATTCCAACAATCGGTTCTGCGCCGTGTTTGCATCTTGGTGCTCATCGGCAAGTATGTAATGATACTCTTCCTGCAATCTCTGAAGTACATCCTCATTTTCATCAAGTCTTTGAACCACGACACCGATCATATCATCATAATCATAGAGCTTTCGCACTCTCATGAGTTCCTCATACCGCTTGTATATTTCTATCAGCTCCTTATTTCTCTCAATTTTCTTGAGTGTTTTTTGATGTTCGGTCTTCATTTTTCCTGCATACGCTCCCCGCTCGTGATACACCCCTTCCTGCGCAAAGAATTCCTCTTCGCTTTTTGCAACCAGAAGTGAAAAATCGTTTGGGCTAATGTACTCCCGCTTGAGTTTTGATATGGCATCCAAACAGCTTTGTGCGTATGCACAGTTGTCGTAAAAAGGTCGTAGGTGCTTGAGATGCTTTTTTTCTTCAAGAATTTCTCTCATTAAAAGAATTTTGTCTACGGCAGTAATTGCTTCTGAACTTATCAGTCGGGGAAAATCATCCGGAAATCTTTGGATTGTTGCATTGCAAAATCCGTGGAATGTGTGAATGCTTACCCGATATCCGTCTGGTCCTATCAAAGATACCAGTCGTTTTCGCATCGCTGAAACGCCGGCCTCGGTAAACGTGAGTGCGAGTATCGAAGAAGGATCGGTATCGGTGCGCTTTAAAATATTGGCAATTCTGAGTGTAAGGATTTGCGTTTTTCCTGTTCCCGGACCAGCGATAACAATGACCGGACCCTCGATGGTATCCACCGCCTTCTTTTGCTCTGCATTGAGTATTTTGTACTTCTGATTAAACTCTCGCATCGTGGTCATGATGTCAGTATACACCGACACGTGGCAATATATCCAAAAAACCCGACGCGTACGCGTCGGGTTTGTGTATTAATAATTTCTTAATTGTGCCGCTCGCTCATGGAAGCGAATTTTTTCAAGTGCCTTTGCTTCAATCTGTCGAATACGCTCACGGGTCACCCCAAACATTTTCCCCACTTCTTCAAGGGTGTGGCAAATACCCTCATCATTGAGTCCGTTGCGCATTTCGAGAATCTTCCTCTCCTTATCTGAGAGCTCATCAAGCACTGCGTGAATATGCTCTGAAAGAATACGTCTACTTGCAGCCTGATCAGGTGACTCCATCTTGTCATCAGCGATAAAATGTCCCAGTGTAGACTTCTCTTCTCCCTCATCACCGACGGGAGATTCCAAACTCACGGTAGTCTGACTAATCTTTTGAATGTGATGAATTTTATCAACATCAAGTCCCATCTCGACCGCAACCTCCTCTGGCATGGGGTCGCGTCCCAAGTGTTGTGATAGTTCACGCACTCGTTGTTTATATTTTGCGATTGTTTCAACCATGTGCACGGGGATACGAATGGTTCGTGACTGATCAGCCAGTGCTCGAGTAATTGCTTGGCGAATCCACCATGTTGCATACGTTGAGAATTTAAATCCTTTGGTGTAGTCAAACTTATCAACAGCTTTGAACAATCCGATATTTCCTTCTTGAATTAAATCAAGAAGTGTTAAGTCACTTGAGCGTCCGACATATTTCTTGGCAATTGAGACCACAAGTCGCAAGTTTGAACGCGCTAAAATGCCGCGGGCCTCAGCATCTCCTTCCTTAATGCGCATCGCAAGTTCTTTCTCCTGTTCTGCAACAAGCAGTGGATATTGACCAATTTCTCTCAGATACATCTGCACTGAGTCGCGTGAAGAGTCGCTTCCTGATCCAAATTTTTTCTTTTCCAAAATTTCTCCGGTGTTGTCCTCCAAAATTCCCCCGCTCTCAAGCACATCAATACCTGCGCTTGAAAATCGCTCATACAACTCTTCGAGAAAGATAATGTCTGATTCGATGGATGGAAATTCTTTAAGAATCTCATCGTAGGTAACGTATCCTCGCTCATGACCATTCTTGAGTAGTTTTTCTGCTTGTTTCTCTTTTTTTGATGCAGTCGCTTTTGGTGGCGTTCGCTTTGGTGTCATTTTTTTCACCGCTTTTTTGGTAGTCTTTTCTACAGCCGCCTTTTTAGCCACTGTCTTTTTCCGCGTGCTCGTCGCCGCACGAGCACTTTTGGTTGTCACTTTCTTTTGAGCCATATTTATGTTACTACTGTATAGTTTTTCTACTAATTTACAAGGGTTTTATCCATTTAGAGATGTCGCTCAAGGTGCAACCGCTTATCAAGTAATTCTTGGTATCGCTTCTCGCATTTTGCTATTTCCTCTCGATTTCCTTCACTTTCGGCCTTTCTGAGCGCCGCTCCCGTTTGCTCTATTTCTCGTTCAATACTTTTCTTGTCCAACCGTTGGAGCAGCTCGTCAATCGCCAGCTTCATTGATATTTCATCCGTATACAAGAGCTCCAATCGAAACGCTGCTTCACTGTTGTTTTGCAGCCGCGCTTCAAGAGCACTGAATCCGACGGGAGTTATCACACCTTCAATTTGTTTCTTTAAAAGCACCAAATCTACAAACGGTTTTTCCAAAGATGTTTGCCAAAGGTACATGAGCACCAACTCCTCCTCAGCACCCGCAAGTGGTGTGTGTGTCTTGCCCGGTTCCTCCCGTGGTATTTCCGGCTGCGCAACAGTGTGTATCTTGGCAAGTTCACGTCGTATCGCTTCCTCGGTAACACTCAATTGTGCGGCAACACGTTGTATGAAATGGCTCTTGTCAATCTCGCTCTCTATTTCAGAGATATAAGGGAGTACTTCTCTCTCCACGGTACGCTTAAACGTGCGATCGTCCTTGCTCTGCAATCGATAGTATTCGAGGAGAAAATCAACAACGTGCTGTGACTCTTTAATCGTTTTCCTCCACAGAGCAATATCGCCGCGCGCGAGCATATCAGCGGGGTCTTCTCCAGCAGGAAGTGCTGCAATTTTTACATCAAACCCTGCTCGCAATGCCGCTCGTGCAGACTTTCCGGCACTGGCGATACCTGCCGGATCTGCGTCCAGCGCAATCACTACATTCTGAGACATTCTACCAAGAAGCGTTATGTGCTCCTGAGTGAGTGCGGTGCCGGAGAGTGCGACGGTATTAGTGTACCCTGCCTGATGCGTCATAATGAGATCCATTTGTCCTTCAACGAGAATTGCAAAATTGGTCTTCCGAATTGCTTGTCGTGCTCTATCGTATCCATACAGTATGTTCGATTTGTGATACAGCACTGTTTCCGGAGAATTGATATACTTTCCCGTGCGATCATCTTTTTGAGCGAATATTCTCCCGGAAAAGGCAACGACTCTGCCGACACTGTCGGTAATGGGAAACATAATGCGAGATCGAAAACGATCATACATCCCTCGGTTTCCCTTTTTTATGAGACCGGCACGTTCGATATCTTTCTCAGAGAAACCGGCTTTTTGTAAATGAGCAAGTGCACCATTCCATCCCTCAGGTGCAAAACCAATTCGAAATGCCTGTATGGTCGCCTTTGTAAGTCCTCTCTCAGTTAGATACGCCGTTGCTTCCTTGTGCTTCTTAAGATTTTGTTCGTAGTATGAGGTGACTGATTCGAGAATTGAGAACAGTGTGTCGGTATCATCTTTCTTGGCCCCACTCTCGTAAGTGAGTGTAACTCCCGCTCTGTCCGCCAAGAGTTTGAGCGCCCCTTTAAAGTCAAGTCCCTCTATTTCTTGTATGAAGGTGAATATGTCTCCACCGACGCCACAGCCGAAACAATGGTACGTTTGTCGCAGAGGAGAAACAACAAATGATGGTGTTTTCTCGGCATGAAAGGGACATTTCCCTTTGAGATTACTCCCCGCAGATTTCATTGAAACGTACTGGCCAACAACTTCCTCGATGGAAAGTCTCGCCTTTATTTCATCAACGTTGCTCATGTGGCGATTGTACCATGCGAGCTCCTCATTCTATTCTTCCTCGGTGATTTCGCGAGCGGAGAGTTCTTCCTGTAGTGCTTCAATTCGTGCATGCTTCTCGCTTCCCTCAAATCCGGTTCCTGCCGGAATGAGTCGTCCGACGATAACGTTCTCCTTCAGTCCTTCAAGTTTGTCTTCCGCGCCGCGCACAGCCGCCTCTGACAATTTACGCGTCGTATTTTGGAATGATGATGCTGATAGGAAACTGTCTCGGGTCAATGCAGTCTCCGTGATTCCGGTTACCAACTGTTCTGCGGTAGCTGTATCTCCTCCAGATGCCTTAATACGCTCATTTTCGCGATCAAGTTCCACATCTTCAACAACCTGCCCGGTTGAGAATTTCGTATCTCCCGGTGCTTTAATCTTACGACGTGAGAACATCTGCTTAATCACCACCTCGAGGTGTTTTCTTGAAACAGCGATACCCTGCAATTCGTAGATCTTGTTGATCTCAGAGATGATGTATTCTTGTGCAAGTTCTTTTCCTGCATAGATAAACAAGTCTGCGAGTTCTGCTGAACCATCGGTTATAAATTGGCCTTTTTTCACCGCTTCACCCTTCTTTACCATAATTTGGCGAACCGCCGGCACTTTATACTCCAATTCTCGCTTTTTGGTATTCTTGCTGGTCCCTTCCGGAATTAGTGTGATGATGGTATCTTCTCCCTCTTTGATAAGTTCTGATACCACTCCGTCAATTCGCGCAATAATAGCCGGATTCTTGGGTGATCGTTTGTCAAATACCTCTTCCACACGTGGCAAACCTTGCGTAATATCTCCACCAACTGAAGCGGTTCCCCCTGCATGCTTTGTGTTCATGGTAAGTTGTGTTGAAGGTTCTCCAAGAGACTGTGCCGCAACAGTTCCAACCGCTTCTCCGATATCTACCAAAGCATTTGTAGTGAGATCATATCCGTAGCAGTGTTGGCACACTCCATGTTGCGTTTTGCATGTCATCGGAGATCGTACGATGACAGTTTCGACGTTTGAGTTTTCAATTTCATCTGCATCGAGAGCGGTCACCAAGTAATTTTTTCCAAATCGTTCTTTCCCATCAATCACAACCGGCGCTGCCAATACACGTCCTTTCGTTGACCGTCCCATCGGAATTTCCATACCAAGTGCATTCACGCGACTTACCGCAACTCCTTCTTTGGTTCCGCAATTCTTTTCGGTAACCACGATATCTTGTGCAACATCAAAGAGACGTCTGGTAAGATATCCTGCCTGTGCGGTCTTCAATGCGGTATCCGCAAGACCTTTACGTGATCCGTGCGTGGTAATGAAGTACTCAATTGGTGTCATTCCCTCCATATATGAGGCAATAACGGGGGTTTCGATGATATCTCCTTTCGGATTCTGAATGAGACCTTTCATACCAATCATTTGTGTTAGTTGTCCAACAGACCCCCGAGCTCCTGAGGTGATCATATCTGCAACTGATCCATGTGGATCTACAGAGTCCATAACGGTGTCCTCGATCGAAGTCTTAGCTTTCTGCCATATTTCAATGGCCATACGTCGTCGTTCTCCTTCGCTGAGCAGCCCTTCGTTGAATTGTTGTCGGAGTTCGAGCACTGCCTGAGTACTTTCGGAAATAATTCGCTCCTTGCTTTCGGGAGTTGCAAGGTCAGAAAGACCCCAAGTGATTCCGGCATGTGTTGCGTACTTGAATCCAAACACCTTGATCTTATCAAGAATCGCGGGCATTCCTTCCAATCCATATTGTGCGATAAGGTCGTCAACCAACCTGTTCATACGCCTTCGATCAAACGTTTCGTTGATGTAGGGAAAATCTTTGGGAAGTACTGAATTGAACAAAAGTCGTCCTATGGTCGTTTCAAACAACTCTCCGTTGAATGCGGCATATTTTTCTGTATCACCCGGAAGAACCTTAATCTTTGCACGGAAATCAACTTCCCCAAAGTCGTATGCACTGATTGCACGGTTTGTTGACTCAAATATCTTACCTTCGCCCTTCGCACCTTCAACGTCTTTGGTCATCCAGTAGATTCCGAGAATCATGTCTTGTCGTGCGTTTGTGGTTACATCACCTGATCCGGGCTTGAGAATGTTTTTATGTGACGACATAATCGTTCGTGCCTCATATTGTGCCTCATCTGAAAGTGGTACGTGTACCGCCATTTGGTCGCCGTCAAAGTCTGCGTTGAATGCTTCACACACAAGTGGGTGCAGTTGAATGGCCGATCCCTCAATCAACACCGGTCGAAACGCCTGCATACTTTGTCGGTGAAGCGTCGGAGCCCGATTGAGAAGAACGTATTTCTCCTTAATCACTTCCTCAAGAATTGCCCATACTTCCGGAATTCCTTCTTCGATTAATCGTCCCGCACCGCGAATGTTATAGGCAATTTCTCTCTCAAGCAATCCGGCGATGATAAAGGGTCGAAAGAGTTCAAGAGCCATCATCTTGGGAAGACCACACTGGTCGAGCGCCAAGTCGGATCCGATAACAATTACCGAACGTCCTGAGTAGTCTACTCGCTTACCAAGTAGATTCTGTCGGAAATACCCTTGCTTGCTTTTGAGATAATCGGCGAGTGACTTGAGTGGACGCGTTCGTTGACCACCAACTGAGTATGCGGTATTTCCACGACGCACCGAATTATCCAACAGAGCATCGACTGCCTCTTGCAAGATGCGTTTTTCATTTCGAAGAATAACGTCAGGTGCATAAATATCCTTCAACTTTTTGAGTCGGTTGTTTCGGTTAATCACCCGACGATAGAGATCGTTAATATCAGATGATGCGTGACGGCCACCTTCAAGCGCCACCATTGGTCGAAGTGCCGGCGGGATGATCGGAAGGCGAGTCATAAACATCCATTCAGGTCGAACTTTAGCTCCAATCATTTGTGTCACCAAGGAAATTCGTTTCTGCAACTTTGCTCTATCAGCAGCTCCTGCTTTTTCATGCTGTTCAAGCAGTCGCACCTTAAAATCTTCAAGGTCAAGGTTTACAAAAATATCATAAATCGCTTCCGCTCCAATTTTTGCTTCAAAACACGCAGAATACTTGAGTGCAAACTTGTGGTAGTCACTTTCATCAAGCACAATACCTTCCTTGATGCTTTCAATTTCCTTCTTAGCAATCGTTGCAAGCTCCTTCAACTTCTTCTTGGTCTTATCATCCTTCACATCGCGGCTCTTGGCCTTGAATTCATTTTCAAGATCTCTTAGAAGACGCCCTTTCTCTTCTTCATTGACCTTTGTAATGATGTACCCGGCAAAGTACACCACTTTTTCAACATCTGCTGCTGAAATACCGAGCATCAGTGCGATGCGAGAAGGTATTCCTCGATGAAACCATATGTGTGCCACCGGGGTTGCCAGTTCAATGTGTCCCATGCGTTCACGTCGTACCACACTTCGGGTTATTTCCACGCCGCATTTCTCACATACGATTCCCTTGAATCGAATGCCGCGATACTTTCCACAGTAGCATTCGAAGTCCTTCTCTGGACCAAATATCTTTTCATCAAACAATCCATTCTTTTCAGGACGTTGTGTTCGATAGTTAATCGTTTCCGGTTTGGTCACCTCACCGCGTGACCATTCGAGTACACGCTCAGGTGACGCCAATTTCAGCGTAACCTTGTCGAAATCATTGATGAGCATTTCTTTGTGTGTCTTCATACGCATTAGTTGTCGTCGTTATTTCTTTCTAAATTGATGTCCAGTGCCAATCCGCGTAAGTGGCGCACCAGAACGTTGAATGTTGCCGGAACGTTTGGTTGTCGAATTCGTTCTCCCTTCACAATTGCGTCAAAAGCAGCTGATCTTCCAAGAATATCGTCGGATTTTATGGTGAGAATTTCTCGCAGTGCATAGGAAGCTCCGTAACCCAACAGTGCCCACACCTCCATTTCTCCAACTCTCTGTCCACCGTTTTGGGCCTTTCCTCCCAGTGGTTGCTGTGTGGTAATTGAGTATGGACCGACACTGCGCATGTGAATCTTATCCTCCACCATGTGGTGCAATTTCAGGATGTACATGTTTCCCACTGCAATTGGCTGATCGAACGCTTCTCCGGTTCGTCCGTCGTGCAAAATCATCTTACCGGACTCAGGGATGCCCGCCTCCTTTAATTCTTGAGTGATTTCTTCTTCCGTTGTTCCTGAAAAAGGCGGTACGATTGCCTGATATCCAAGCTCGTCTGCCGCAAGTCCCAAGTGCATCTCTAAAATTTGTCCCAGATTCATACGGGATGGCACTCCCAGCGGCGTCAGGATAATATCAATTGGCTTTCCTTCCTTGGTGTATGGCATGTCTTCCTCGGGAAGTACTCGTGAGATAACACCCTTGTTACCGTGACGTCCCGCAAGTTTATCTCCCACCGAGATGTTTCGAAGCTGCGCAACTTCAATATGGATTCTTTTGATAATGCCGGATTCTAAATGGTCTCCATTATCACGTGAGAACACTCGTACGCCGACCACGCGACCACGCTTTCCCGCCTCCATTCGCAGAGAAGTGTCTTTCACATCTTTGGCCTTTTCGCCAAAGATTGATCGAAGCAATCGCTCTTCGGGGGTAAGTTGCGTCTCCCCCTTGGGAGTTACTTTGCCAACGAGGATGTCCCCCGCTCGCACCTCGGCTCCAATGCGTACCACTCCCTCTTCATCGAGATTCTTCAATTTTGCCTCTGAGACATTGGGAATATCGTATGTAGTTACTTCGGCTCCAAGTTTTGTGTCACGTACGTACGCAACAAACTCTTCAACATGAATTGAAGTGAACTTACTGTTCTTGACGAGACGCTCGGAGATCACAATGGCGTCTTCATAATTTGAACCAGCCCATGACATGAATGCGATCCGTGCGTTTTGTCCGATAGCAATTTGGCCATCCACACTTGATGAATTGTCAGCCAAAACATCACCGGTCTTTATCTTATCGCCAACTTTTACCGCTACGCGCTGATGGGCCATGGACATATTATTTGTTCGCGAGAACAATACGAGATTATATTCTCTCTCTTTTCCTTTATTGTTTTTTACTACAACTTTTCGTGCATCAGCGTAGGTCACGGTTCCGGCCTCATCGGCAAGTACCAATCGCCCGGAGTCACGCGCTGCGTTTTCCTCAATTCCTGTAGCAACAAAAGGCACTTCCGGCACAATGCATGGAACGGCCTGTTTTTGCATGTTTGAACCCATAAGTGATCGGTTTGCATCATCGTGCTCAAGGAACGGAATCATGGTCGTTGCTACTGAAAATGCCTGTCCCGTTGCCACTTCGATGTAATCAACTTCTTTGGGATCAATAAATTGTGGTTCGCCTCCCTTTCGTGCTTCAATTAGATCTTCCTTAATTTTCCCTGACGCATCTCGATCCGTCGCTGCGTGGGCGATGTAGTACTGCTCCTCATCCAACGCATTGAGATACACGATTTCATCGGTAACTTTCCCGTTCTTCACTCGCGCATACGGTGTCTCAATAATTCCAAAATCGTTCAAACGTGCATGTACGGCAAGACGAAGAATGAGTCCGATGTTTTGGCCTTCAGGCGTTTGAATTGGGCAGAGACGTCCGTAGTGACTGGTGTGTACATCTCGCACATCAAATCCCGCGCGCTCACGGGTAAGTCCTCCCGGACCAAGAGCAGATAATGTTCGTAAGTGTTCAAGTTCCCCGAGAATATTGTGTTGCTCCATAAACTGTGACAACTGGTTTGTTGAGAAGAACTCCATCACTGCCGCTGAAAATGGACGTGGATTAATGAATTGCACTGGAAGTACGGTTTCAGCATCTACGGTGGACATACGGTCTTGTATGTTTCTCTTCAAGCGACTCATGCCAATGCGAACTTGATGCTGCATCATTTCCCCCACATAGCGAACACGTCGAAATCCCAGGTGATCAATATCGTCTTCCTGAGCTCCTTTGGTATTATTGAGTGTGATGATTTGTCCGATAATACGAACAATATCGTCTGCGGTAAGTGTCTGTTCCTCAAGAGATTTGTCGGTGGTCTTAAGACCAAATCGATGATTGAATTGATACCGTCCTACTTTTGAAAGATCGTATCGTTCTGCACTAAAGATTGAGTTGACAAATTCTTTGGCAGTTTCGGGTGTTGCAAGATCACCATCTCGAAGACGTTTATAAATCTCCAAATACGCGTCTTCTGTTGTCTGCGCAAGATCAGCTTCCAATGAAGCTTTGAGTACCTCTTCTGCTCCTTCGACATCTTTGAATGTTTTGAGTATCGCCGTTTCATCTTCAATTCCAAACACCTTGAGCAGTGAGGTGACGGGAAACTTTCGCTTTCGATCAATTTTTACATAAATGACACCATCTGGCTCACTTTCGATCTCAACCCATGCACCACGTGCTGGAATAATCTTTGCGCCGAAGTATTCAGATCCCTTCATCTCATTCTTCAAGAAAAACACGCCGTATGAACGGGCGAGCTGTGGCACCACGACACGCTCAACACCATTGATGATAAACGTTCCGTGATCCGTCATGTAGGGAAAATCAGCGAGAAAAATTTCCTGACGTTTTGTCTCTCCCGTTGTTTTGTTGGTAAGTTTTGCTTCGATTCGCATTGGAATCTTGTAACTCAAGCGTTTGTATTTAGCGTAGTGTTCATCATACTCGGGCTTGCCGAAGGTGAACTTTGAAATATCAAGGTCGAACTTCTTTCCTGAGTAGTCCGAAATGGGTGAAAATTCTTCAAATACCGTTTTTACACCTTCTTCCAATAGGCGCTTGTACGAGTCGATTTGCTCGCGCACCAAATTAGGTGTTTCGACTAAGTTCGTGGTGAACTTTCCGAAGTACTTCTTAGGCAACGTAGTGTTACTCATATTACATTTAGAACGAGCCGACGATGCATCGTCTCGTTACATTTACACACTAAGGTTAGTAATTGTTTGCCAAGCAATACGTGAGTTCTTAAATCACTTAACAAAAGTATTAAAAATCACTTTTCATGACTCGATTTCCTACGAAATCAGCCAGGACACAATCACACAAAAAGTACGCGGCATTGTACTTGAAGGAATATTTTTTGTCAACTGATTTTCAGGGACAACTACTTCTCCCAATCTTCGATAACAATGCGCTTCTTTTTCTCATGTATTTTAAGTTGGAGGTTCTGTTTTCCCTTCCATCTAAATTGGCGAACAATGTTGATGGGTAGAGTGATGCTGTAACTTGCACCTCCTGCAACTTTAGTAAGTTTCCGTACTAAATTCTCTCCAATGCGTTTTCTTGTTTTCATATATACACTCTAACACATCTACTGAGATATCTACGTAGATATCTCAGTAGATATAGTCACGAGATTACTTTCGCTGCTCTCTCTTCCACTGCTCAATATGTTTATGATGTCCTGAGAGAAGTATTTTTGGAACGTTGTAGTCTTTTCCTTTCCACTTGAGAACTTCGGGGCGAGTATACACGTCCGGACTCGCAACTCTCGTATCCTCAAGAGACGCTCTGTTACCAAGCACTCCGGGGATATTGCGTGAGACGGCATCGGCAACCAGAGCAGCCGGCAACTCTCCTCCGGTGAGTATAAACGGGCCCACCGACATAGGTTTTGCTTTTAGAATATTCGCTACGCGTGCATCGATTCCCTCATAGTGTCCGCATAGGAACACGAGATGTTTTCTTTTCGCCAGTCGTTGTGCATCCTTTTGTTCAAACTGTTTTCCGCTCGGAGAGAAGAAAATCACTTCAACATCTTTCTTTCTTCCAATTGCTTTTTGCACAGCTCGCAGTATACTTTCGGCTTCTAATACCATTCCCGGACCTCCTCCGTATGGTTTGTGGTCCACTCGCCGGTGCTTGTCTTTGGTAAAATCACGAGGATTATAAAAGGAAACACTCACTTTTTTATCCTCCTGGGCACGCTTGAGTATTGATGCATTGAAGTAGCATTCGAGTGACTCTGGAAACAGTGTGATTATGTGAAAATGTATCATGATGGTAGCTTACACGGCAACACAAAACCCCGCAATACAGCGGGGCTTTATGTTACGAAAATATGCTCTACAATCCCAAGTCTTCCATTGCTTCATCGACAGATTTTGAAGCTGCTGCCTTATCTTCTGCTGACATTTCTTCAGCTTCCTGTGGAGTAGTTGCGGGAGTTTCTTCACGAGCGTCGCGTGGCATACCACCTTCCGGCTCGTTAATTTTTAAATTAACTCTCGCGTCGTTCTTCATTCCAACTACTCGCAAGAGTGTTCGGATAGCTTTTGCGGTGTTTCCCGAGCGTCCGATAATTTTACCCATATCGTCCTTGTGAACGTCGAGTGTGAGCAGTACGCCCATCTCGTCTACTGTGCGATCTACTTTTACATCGTCCGGGTTGTCCACCAACGCCTTCACTACAAATTCTAGAAATGCTTGATCTCCTTCCATGATGTTCTGTATTAATTTTTTAAAAGTCGCCGCATACGCGACGACTTTTATTATTACATGCAATGATGTTAAGTCAACTGAACTACTCGTCTGTCTTTGCTTCCTCGGTAGTATCTTCTGCGTCTGGCGCTTCTTCCTCTTGTGCGCTCTCTGCCGAATTTTCGTCTTCTGGGGCAGCCGATGTTTCTTCAGCAACCTCCTCTGTCTCGCTAACGACCGGGGATTTCTGCGGAAGTACATTAATGGTATCAGCATCGACAATCCCCGCCTTTACCAACATATTGTGTACGGTACCACTTGCCTGAGCTCCAACTGAAATCCAGTGTTTGATTTTTTCCTCGCTCAAATTTTGTTCCTTTGTTTTAGGATTGTAGAAACCAACACGGTCTACGTGCTTTTCACTCTTGGGTCCGCGAGTATGCTCGGTAACGACCACACGATATGATGGATCGTTTTTTCTGCCGGTTCGCTGTAATCGTATCTTTAGCATATGTGGGCGAAACTATAGCAAAATTTCTTTTAATGTCTATACTTGCGACTGTCAGCGTAAAATAGTAAGCGCCCCCTTAGGATAAGGGAGCACCCGTAGCTTCCCTATCAAGGAAAACTCATATGCTTGCTGCCGCACATGGTACCATACGTGAACGAAGAGCAAATTGTTGATATCTCGCTATGCAACACAAGAAAAGACAACACAAGCGTGTACGTACACTTACCGGAGTGATTACCGTTACGAAAAACGGAACGGGATTCTTTATGCATGAAGACATACCAAAAGACATTCGAATCGAAACACAATACCTACATACCGCATTAAACGGCGACACGGTCGAAATTGTGCGATTTCCCCATACATCCCGCGATGAGCGTCAGCAAGGGAAAGTACTCAATATTATCTCTCGAGCACAGGAGCATTTTGTGGGAACCCTTACACGAGAGAATCATATGTGGCTACTGAAACCGGATAATCCACTGGTATATACTGCGATCCGGCTCATTACACACAAGGGAGCACAAGAAGGGTATAAGGCCTTGGTGCACATAACGAAATGGGATGATCCGAGCACACTGCCGGAAGGAGTGTTGGAAAAAGTCATTGGTAAAGCAGGTGAACATGAGACCGAGATGGAAGCAATAGTGCTTGATCGTGGGTTTGTCAGCGAATTTCCAAAAGCGGTTGAAGACGCTGCTCGAACACTACAGCGCGAGAGTAACATTACCGACGAGGAAAGACGTTGGAGGGAAGACTATACCGCCATTCCCACCTGTACGATTGACCCTGATGACGCTAAAGATTTTGATGACGCGCTTTCAATACAGACACTTCCGAACGGGAACTATGAGGTCGGAGTACATATCGCTGATGTTACCCATTATGTGCGCCCTGGGTCACTCCTGGAAACTGAGGCACAAAAGCGTGCAACATCGGTATACCTTGTCGATCGCACCATACCAATGCTTCCCGAGATTATCTCAAATGATCTCTGCAGCTTAAACCCTCACGAAGAGAAACGGGCCTTTTCGGTCATCTTTGAAATGGATACTGACGCTCGCGTGGTTAAAAAGAGGTTTGCAAAGACGCTCATTACATCACGTCATCGATTCACCTATCGCAATGCGCAAAACATTTTGGATGGCGAGGCACACGAATACGATCGAGAGTTGCGCACATTGTGGGCACTCTCACAAAAACTGAAAGCGAAACGTATCGCAAAAGGAGCGATTGAGTTTACCAATAATGAAATTCAATTTGAACTTGATGCGCACGGCGCTCCCGTGCAGGTACACATAAAAGAACATCTCAATACCATGAAGCTCATCGAAGAGTTTATGCTCCTGGCAAACAGCACTGTCGCCAAACATATTTCTGAGTGTTGTGTGGGAAAAAACCCTTCACATTCAATGTCCATATATCGCATTCATGACGCACCTGATCCGGATAAGTTGGCTGAGCTGAGTGTATTCTTGCGCGCACTAGGACATGATCACTTGGGTGGAGATCTCTCCCAAATTGAAACAAAAGATATCGCACAGCTTCTCAGAGAAGTGCGGGGAACACCCGAAGAAGCCGTGGTGCAGATGGCTACATTACGATCAATGGCAAAAGCGGTGTATAGTGATAAAAATATCGGTCATTTTAGTTTGGGATTTAAGCACTATACTCACTTCACCTCTCCCATACGACGGTATCCTGACATGATGGTACATCGCATACTCTTTGCACATCTTCACCATGAACCACTCACACATGAAGAGTTACTTGTGTATCGTCGTATGGCGACCGCCGCAAGCCAAAGAGAGGTTGAAGCGGTGCGTGCAGAACGTGATTCGGTTAAATTCAAGCAGGTTGAATATATGCGCACACGTATTGGTGATACATTTGACGGAAAAATCACGGGGGTTTCAAAGGGAGGTATATTCGTTGCAGAAGTGACCACGCAGGCAGAAGGCATGGTGCGTATGAGCACTATTCCCGGAGGATGGTATGAACTTGATGAAAAACGGTACGCGATTGTGAATACAAACAATGGCACCACATACCGCATCGGGGACACGGTGCGTATACGGTTAGCGGGTGTATATCTTGAAACCAGAGAGCTTGATTGGGAAATCATCGTGTAGTATTCTCACAAAAAGGAGGGTGCGGTAATGGCAGAAATACGAATCTACGACACCACGAACATACTGGACACAAGGTACAAGGATCAGTTGATGTTCTGTATGTTTGAAATAGCTCAGCTCTACGCTGATGCATTGGAAATAGACATGGTCATTGAAAATGATGAGGGGATATCTCTAAAGAGCACAGATACTCCTCCACATCTTAAGGAGGAGCTCAATCACCTGTGCAAGACGATTATCACCACCCTGGTGACACTGTCGGCTGATGACAATGCGCATGCTAACTAAGTTCCGGATAGGAGCGGGAATGATTTCCCGCTCTTTTGCTATACTGTTACACGCACAGCTTCGTCAAATTTTACCGACAGTAGTTTTGATATTCCGTCACTTCCCATCGTTACTCCGTACAATTCCCCTGCGGCTTCCATGGTCTGTCGATTGTGAGTGATGAGTATTAATTGACTCTTTTCCGAAAGCGCGCGTATCATATCAGCGTAACGTCGAGAATTCGCTTCATCAAGCGCCGCATCTGTTTCATCGAGAATGATAAAGGGTGGTGGATTTACCTGACTCATGGCAAAGATGAGTGCGATTGACGTCAGCGCGCGCTCACCTCCTGAGAGCACTTCGAGTGTCGTTACCTTCTTTCGAGGAAGTTGTACACGCACCTCTATTCCCTCGTCCTCACCACTTTGTGATTCTTTTATTACATCCAATTGCGCTGCTCCCCCATCAAAAAGCATGGAGAAGAATTTCTCAAATTCAATATTAATTTTGGTGAGTCCCTCGGTAAAACGTGTTGCAATTTCAGTATCTAAACGGCTAAGAATTTCAAGAAGTGTTTGCTGTGAGTGTTCTAAATCTCTCACTTCTTTTTCGATAAACTCACCTTGTGTGCACACTGCTTCATATTTTTGGATAATCGACTCATCAACACCGCCTGCCTCATCGAGTCGTGCCTCAACACGATCAATTTCTGATAATAGCTCTTGCAGTTCTTCTTTGGACAAGGAGATGGTTTCGGCTTGTCCTGTGTATACAATCCCTCTATCTTGTGCTCGATGCTCAATGTCAACGAGAAGCTTTTGTGCGCGCTCAAGCGCTTGTGCCTCATGGTGCGCTACATCGTATTCTCTTTCTCTTTCTCGTAGTTGCTCTTTTAGTTCAAAATATGCGTTCTGTTGTGCCTTTTGTTCACGTAAAGCGGCAAGCGTTTTGGTTCTTGCAACCGCAAGAGCTTCCTCTTCACTACATAAAGCGGCGAGAGATTCTTCAACCTCTGCCAATTCTTTTTGGAGTGCTTCTTTGGAATCTGTGTGCTTTGACGTCTTTGTATTGGGTATGCATTGATTGAGGAACTCACGTACCGAAGTAACTACTTCGTGTAGAAAAGAAGTGTCGTTATCTTTATGGGCTTTTTGTATACGTTTTTCAATATCGACAAGTAACGCTTCCACTTTTACAAAAGGAATGTGTTGGTTGGTGTGCTGTGCTTCAGTGCTGTTTGTCACAACGGAAAGTGTACCCTCCAGTTTTCCTCGTCTTCGTTCAAGTACTCCCTTTTCTTGGGCAAGTCGTTGTGTTTGCACGTCAAGCGCACCGAGTGCACTGGTATCTTTCTCGGTCTCAATTTTTGCATCAGCTTTTGTAACGCGTTCCCTTGCAAGCGTAACGTTATGTTCTGCTCCGTTCAACAACTCCGTAACCCGTCGCTTTTCTGAATTAATTCTCAGTCTCTCAAGTGTTATGTAGCGCGTGTAGTGTTCAACCAACTGTCGTTTTAGAGCTCGCGCGCGCTCAACCTTTTTTACCTGTCGTTCAAGGTGGGTGCGCTGTAGTGCAAGTTCTTGCTGTTGTAGCTGCGCTTCGCGCATATTCTCGTTTGTTTTTTCAAGTTTTTTCTCACTCTCCACTTTTTTGTAGTGAAATGTTTTCAGACCGAGCGCCTCCTCAATCATTGCCTTTCTCTCTTTGGTGGATGCACCCAAGATTCTATCTGCTTCACCTTGAGAGATGATATGATGTCCCGTTGATCCTATATTGGCAGAAGAGAGTAGCTCGATTACGTCCTTCAAACGCACCTTGCTTCCATTGATAGTGTAGTCATGTGCGCCATCACGGTGCACCATCCGCTCAACAACGACTTCATCGAAATCTATATCGAGAAGCTTTCTCCTATTATCAAAGACCAGCGCAACACGTGCTCGGTGTGCTTTTGGCTGTCGGTCGTTTCCTGACCAGATAAGATCGGGACCGCGCTTTCCGCGCAGAGCTTTCATTGACTGCTCTCCGAGTACAAAACGAAATGCTTCTGCAGTATTACTCTTTCCGGAACCATTGGGACCGACAATTCCTGAAATGGGGGATGAGAAGGAGAGTGTGCTTTTCTTGGCGAAGGATTTAAACCCCGACAGCTCAATCGATTTCAACATATCCATAAGTATACCAAAGGAAATGTCGAGAAAAGAGTGACTACCACCCTTTCACTTCGATGGCTTTCTGGGCTGCGGCTTGTTCTGCTTCTTGTTTTGAGCGTCCCTCGCCTTGAGCTACTGATTCAGTATTGATATATGCCGCGGCAATAAATTTCTTATCGTGATCTGGCCCCGCTTCTTTCACCATTTTGTACGACGGTGTCACTGAAAATTCTTCCTGTACTTTTTCTTGAAAATAGCTCTTGGGATCTTGCCATAAGCGTCTTTCAACAATCTCATCAATCTTGGGGAATAGCGTCTGTGCAATGAATGTGCGTGCCGCATCATACCCTTGATCAAGGTAGAGCGCGCCGATGAATGCTTCGAATGTGTTTGCAAGAATATATTGTCGTGCGCGACCGGTATCTTTTTCCTCCCCCTTGGAAAGGAGGAGAAAGTCATTCATTCCCAAGGAAGATGCTGATTCGGAAATACTGACCGTATTAACCAAAGCAGCTCGAAAAGCGGTTAGTTCTCCTTCTGGTCGGTCTTTGTATTTAGTAAACAAAAAATCGGTGATGACCAATTCCAAAACCGCGTCTCCCAGAAACTCGAGGCGCTCATTGTGCTCAGTCGCCACATCTCGGTTCTCATTCACATATGAGCGATGCGTAAATGCAGTTTGTATGAGCTGCTTATCATTGAAGACACACCCCACTCTTTTTTCAAATTCTAAAAAATCTTTCATGATGCTACCGTACCGTTAAGAACGATCTTGTGCAAGAATATTTACCGCTTTGGTGATGACCGGAAGAATATCATCGTAAAAATTCAAATCGACTATATCTGATAGTTTAAACCACCGTGCATCGTCCAACCCCCCCTTGTCTTTATCCAATCGAATATCATCAAAGGCAGATTCCGCCAAAAAATATACCACGTGCTTTCTTTTTTTGATAAGCTCAGGATCATTTGCGATGTACTCGTTCTCGCCAATCTTTTCTTTAATCTCAACGTCAAGTCCAAGCTCTTCGTGTATTTTCTTCTTCGTTCCCTCCTCTTCTGAAGTTTCCGCTTCAATGTGTCCCTTAGAAAGCGTCCAGTGTCCGAAGATATCGTGCACAAAAGCAGCATACATGGCTCCTGTTTCATCCTTTGCATAGACAAATGCGCCTCCGAGCCGTTCAACAACCATATCTTCGTAAGCGATTTCTTTCTTTTTTTTGTTTTGTCGTTCTTTTCCGGGTTCACCCATCTCTTTGTATACCGCCCCCAACACTCCGTTAATGAAACGTCCACTTGATTCACCACCGAATTCTTTTCCCAGTTCGATTGCTTCGTTGATGGCAACTTTAGGTGGCACCTGTTCACGATCAGCATAGAACAGTTCAGAGAGTCCTAGTCGCAAGATGTTGCGGTCAGTAACTGCGATCTTCTCAAGGGGCCATTCAGGCGCCGCCTTTTCGATCACCTTATCTATCTCCGCCTGTTTTGCTAAAACAGTGTCAAGTAGCTGCTTCATGAATGGGAACAGGTTTGTATCTGGGGCGAATTCACTCGCATTGTTTGCTAATATCTCATCGGCACGCGTAGGTGTAACACCTTCCGAATCCAGTTCGAATAGTGTTTGCAGAACAACGGATCTTGCGGTGTGTCGATTTGACATAGAACAGCTTACCTAGAGTGTACCTTTTGGATAGCAAAACGCACACCATTGGTGTGCATAGTGCATTATTTCTCTTTCTTTGCTTGGGTTTTCTTAGCTACCTTTACGGTTTCTTTCACCTCCTTCTTCTTGGCTTCAATTTTTTCCTCCTTCGCATTCTTCGGTGTATCGTGCATCTCTTCTTCAGGCACTCTTTCTTCACCAAGTGTCTTGATCTTCTCTTCACGTCGCTTCATACGAGCTGTACGTTTTGCTACGACATCTACCACTTCACGTCCTCGGTAACTCCCGCACTCCGGACACATTCGATGACGAAGATGCTGAGCGCCACATTGAGCGCATGTTGAAAGACGCGGCTCTTTGAGCGCATGGTGTGAGCGGCGATTACCGGTATGTGAGCGCGTCACGCGCATTCGTACTGACATGGGTCATGATTATACGGAAAAACGCACAAAAGGCAACCTATTCACGGCGCAGGAAACGCCGACGATGCTCATCGCACAATCCGTACTCTTTGATAGATTCAAAATGTGCCTTGGTACCGTATCCTTTGTGTTGCTCGAAGCCATACTGTGGATACTTCTTGCTTAATGCAATCATTCTCTTGTCCCGTACCACCTTGGCAGCAACGGACGCAAGTGCGATAGCACGTTCCTTTTCATCTCCTTTTATGATAGTTTTCTGATTCGTGTATCTCTCCGGTGCTGTAAGACCACCATCTAAAAGAATGGTAACGTCTTTGAGATCACAATGTTCTGGGATTAGCTTGGACAACACTCCTTCCAACGCTTGATGTATGGCAACCGTTACTCCTGCTTGATCAATTAGTGCAGACGGCGCAAAAGCCACTGCATGTTGTATATCAGTATTTTCTTTGAGCCACGTAAATAGTTTCTCTCGTCTTAACGCGGTGAGTTTCTTGGAATCTTTAATTCCTTTTTGGAAATATTCGTGTTCTATCTTTACATCTCCCTTAAAGATAACTCCGCCAACAGCAAGAGGTCCTGCTAGTGGACCGCGTCCTGCCTCATCTATACCGATAATATATTTCATACATAGTACATAGTACCGACTTTGCTATACTTACACCAACATGAGTGCCAACTTCATACACTTGCATACGCATAGTCACTTTTCCTTGCTTAATGCATTGCCAAAAATACCTGACCTGGTGGAGGCGGCAGCACAAGACAATCAGCACGCCATTGCACTCACTGATGATGGCAATCTCTACGGAGCAATAGAGTTCTACAAAGCGTGTGTCAAAGAAGGTATCAAGCCAATCATCGGTGTTGACTTCTACGTCGCTCCTAGAACTCGGTTTGATAAGGAGCATCGGGTTGATAATGTAACATCACGACTCGTACTGCTTGCTAAGAACAAACAGGGCTACGATAATCTCATAAAATTGGTCACTCACTCACACATCGATGGTTTCTATTACCGACCCCGTATTGATCAAGAACTCATTGAAACATACAAGGATAATCTCATCGCCATTTTGCCCTCATTCTCCTCTCCGGTATCGCACGCTCTTACGTACAATGATACTGAAAAGGCAGTAGAGCGACTCAAATGGTACAAGGATGTGTTTGAGGACGATTTATATCTTGAGGTAACGCATCATCCGGAGATAGCGAATCATGCACAACTGCAAGAGCGTATTGTATTGCTCGCACAAACGCAACAGGTTCCGCTTGTTGCAGCGCATGATGTGTATTATATGAAAAAGGAAGACAATCTGGCACGCGAACTCGCTCGAAAAATACGAAGTGGCACATCACTTATGGGAGATGAGGCGGAGCGCCCGGACGATTTCTCGTTCATTACTCAAAACACGGCCAAAAAATACTTTGGAAAATACCCTGAGGCACTCGCCAATACCGTAAAAATTGCGGCACAGTGTAACCTGACACTTACTCTCGGGGAATGGATATTTCCCGAATACCCACTCGAGGACGGGAAGACGTATGATTACATGCTCAGAGAAGCAGTGGAGCGTGGTTACGAAAAACGGAAACTCACCCCTACTCCGGAAATGAAGAAACGTGTTGAATATGAATTGGAAATTATCGCTCTTAAGGGTTTCTCACCATACTTCCTTGTGGTATCCGACTTGTTGCGGTACGCAAAAAGTGTTGGAATATTAACCAACACAAGAGGTTCGGCCGCTGGCTCATTTGTGTCATACCTCACCGAAATCACTACAGTGAATCCACTTGACTATAACCTCCCGTTTGAGCGATTCTTAAATCCCGAGCGACCATCCGCACCTGATGTTGATATGGATATTGCTGACAATCGACGTGATGATTTGATTGACTACGCCCGAGAAAAATATGGTACAGAGCACGTTGCTCAAATTGGAACATTTGGCACGATGATGGCGCGAGCGGTGGTGCGTGACGTTGCACGAGCTTTAGGACATTCATATGGTGTTGGAGATCGTATTGCAAAATTGATCCCGTTTGGTGCACAAGGATTTCCTATGAGCATCGACCGCGCCATCGCACTGGTGCCTGAGCTGAAGCAGGCGTACAAGGAAGACTCGGAAACCAGAGAAATAATTGATCTCGCAAAGAAACTTGAGGGTAATGCTCGACATATTGGTGTTCACGCGGCAGGTGTGGTGATTGCACCGCACCCGGTAATTGAATATGCACCACTGCAACCTGACCCAAAGGGAGGAAAAACCATCACGCAGTACAATATGTATTCCATTGCAGATGAGTACGGTGGGGTTGGTCTTTTGAAATTTGATTTTTTGGGACTTAAGAACCTGGCTGTTCTTGCAGACTCGATTAGGCGTGTCAAAAAGATTCGAGACATTGAAATTGATGCGGATCACATACCACTTGATGATGAGAAGACTTTTGAGATGCTCGCGCAGGGGCATACCATGGGTGTGTTCCAAATGGCGAGTGCCGGAATGACACGATACTTAATGGAACTGCAACCAACGACGATTCACGACATTAACGCCATGGTTGCACTCTATCGCCCAGGACCGATGGAGTTTATTTCTGATTACATCGCACGAAAGCGAGATCCTTCGAAAGTAGCGTACATTGATCCTCGCATGGAAAAATATTTGAAGCCAACGTTTGGTATTTTAATCTATCAAGATGACGTGATGCTCATCGCCGTTGAACTTGCGGGATATTCATGGGGAGAAGCGGATAAGTTTCGAAAGGCGATGGGAAAGAAAATTCCTGCTGAAATGGCAAAACAGAAGGACACGTTCCATGATGGTTGCATTGAGCACGGTATGAGTGAGGACGCGGCTCAGAAGCTGTGGGATATGATTGAGACATTTGCAGCATATGGCTTTAATAAGAGTCACAGCGTGAGTTACGGAAATCTGGCGTACAAGACAGCGTATATGAAGGCCAATTATCCTCTTGAATTTATGTCTGCTCTTCTCACCGCAGATGCGGGAGATGTTGAGAAAATTTCAGAAATTATTGCTGAGTGTAAGTCCATGAACATTGAGATTGCACCACCGGATGTGAATAAAAGTTATGAAGAATTTGCAGTCATACCACATGAACATACAATATTGTTTGGATTGGATTCAATTAAAAACTTTGGAAGCAATGTGGCGCATGCAATTGTTGAGGAGAGAAAAGCGAATGGTGCATTCTCAGATATCAGCGATTTTCTTGAAAGAGTGCGTACCAGCGGTATGAACCGACGCGGACTTGAATCACTCATTCAATGTGGTGCCCTTGATACATTTGCGACTCGCGGCGTACTTCTTGAAAACATCGAACTCCTGTTGGAATTCCAGAAAGAAATGAACAAGCAACCTGAAGGACAAGATACTCTCTTTGGTGCAACTGAAACGACCAATACGTTACGTCTCGTACCTGCCGACGACGTCGATCCTACGCAGCGCCTTGTGTGGGAGAAGGAACTACTTGGTCTGTATGTCTCGGGACATCCGCTGAAGATGCATGCGCATAAGCTTGCAGGAAACCCAACAATTAAGCAAACGAAGGAATCGATTCGAGAGGGAACCACCACAGTGATTGCAGGAATTATTGCAGAACACAAGACCATCCTTACCAAAAATGGCGAGAAAATGGCTTTTATCACCTTCAATGACTTAGAGGACTCTATTGAAGCAGTAGCTTTTCCGAGAGTTCTGAATGAACACGGAGAAAATCTTGAGATGGACAAATGTGTACTCTTAAAGGGAAGGGTGTCTAAACGGAATGAGGAGATGAGTTTTATTATTGAAGCAGTTCGAGCGTTGTAAAAAGACAAAGTCCCGCGTGCGCGGGACTTTGTTGCCTAGGTACTCCTCAGTGCCTGAATTGTCAGGCGTGATCCGTAATCGATGATTACCGCTCTGTTGGACAATCGTCTCCCGAATTGGCTTGCCTTTTCTAATTCAGAATCAGCTGCTCGGTAGAGCTTTACCGCCGATCCGTGCAACGAATAGATGGTGTGGTCTTTTACCTCACCATACCGCTTCTGGACCAAAAGTAATCCCCCGAAATGACTAGAGAATACTTCCGCAACCCGGGTATCCTGAGACTCAATCCAGTATTGATACTCAAGCCGGTTGCTCCATATCCCCGCCAAAAAGTAGCGGGTCAGAGCTACCGCGAGATTCGATCCTCCCCAATGCGTTTGCAACCGGAAGTAGTGCTCAATCAGCACAACGATTGCAAAACACTTAAGGATTACCTTGATAGGGCGAATTCTTCCTATCTTGTATACTCGATCGCGATATAGTATCACCAGGCGAGTACCACCTAGCCGAACTTGCAAATGATTCATAAAGATCACCTCCCTTCTCCGATTCAAATTCTGCCATGGATTTAGGTGTGTTGTCAATAACGCTGCTTGCAGTTCTGCTCCATGGTGCTACCATAGACTTAATCAGAGATTGCTTTGGCTACCAACCAAAGGCGTATGCGCTCAGTTGCCTAATCTGATAATGAAGTGCCCTAAGGGGAAACTAGGTGGAACCGCGGTGTATAATCGTCCTAGTAAGTACACGAGTGTTCGTGTGTTTACCAGGGCGTTTTTAATTACCATACTATATGGAAGATCGAGATCACAAAAAATTAGGAAAACGACTTGGGTTGTTTACCTTCTCTCATGATGTCGGGAAGGGATTACCTCTCTTTACCGCAAAAGGCGCAGCGATGCGACGTGCTATTGAAACATTCATCATTGATGAAGAAATCCGTCGCGGATACCAACACGTCCGAACACCAGACATCGCCAAGTTGGATTTATACAAAAAATCGGGGCACTATCCACACTACAAAGACTCAATGTACGCGCCGATTAAAATCGATGACGAAGAATTTATGCTGCGTCCCATGACGTGTCCGCATCACTTTGAATTGTATCTTTCAAAACCACATAGCTACCGAGAACTTCCCATGCGTATTGCAGAACTTGCGGGACTCTATCGGTATGAGCAATCCGGGGAACTGATGGGCCTGCAAAGAGTACGGACCTTCTGTCTTGCTGATGCACACATTATCTGCAAGGACGAAGAACAAGCTATTGAGGAAATCGGTGGCGCTCTTGACCTTATCGAATACATTGCAGGAGTGTTCGGGCTCGAGATGGGAAAAGACTATTGGTATCGTCTGTCGCTTGGTGATAGAAATAACACTGAAAAATACTACGATAATCCAGACGCGTGGGAAAAATCAGAGGACCTTATGCGTGAATTGATGCATAAACGAGGAAGTAAATTTGTCGAAGCAGGAGATGAAGCTGCATTCTACGGACCAAAGATTGACGTGCAAATGAAAAATTCCAATGGAAAGGAGGACACTGCGTTTACCGTACAATATGACTTCTGCATGCCGGATCGCTTTAACCTTACCTACATCTCAGAAGATGGATCGCCCAAACGCGCGTTTGTGGTGCACCGATCATCAGTCGGAGCAATAGAGAGAATCATGGCATTCCTCATTGAGCACTATGCGGGGTCGTTCCCCACATGGCTTGCGCCTGAACAAGTGAGAATACTTTCTGTGTCAGAAACGCATGCAGCATACGCAAAAGAAGTACATCAAAAATTAAAGGATGCAAAAGTGAGGGCAGAAATTGATATTTCAAATACTGCACTTGGAAAGAAAATACATAGAGCGTCAGAGGATCTCCTTCCGTACACCATCGTTATTGGTGATGAAGAAATGTCCCATTCGACCATAACGGTGGAGAGCAGAGATGAGGGGGCTCTTGGTTCAATGCGTATTGAAGATTTTGTTTCAAGAATACGAGCAGAAGAGAAGCATTGAGAATATGCCATACTCTTCTCAGGAGTGAAACGAGATGGATGCTCGTTGTGATAGATTGAAAAGAGTTGGATCTAAATTCAAAAAATTGATTACTCATAACTAATTCATCCTCCGAGAAGGAGGATGTTTAGTAGTTGGTATAGTACCGTAGCTCTCTTGTAAACTCAGATGCTGCCTGATTAAAATCTCGACGAAATGCATACGGATCAGATCGCTGATAGTATGTTGGTGTTTTCCGCTGGATTACCACATAGGGAATGTACGGTCGATACGAACTTCGCTGTTGATATGATTGCTTTCGAATCGGCTGTCCGTATCGGTATCCAATTTGCATACCCTGGGTAGTAAATTGAAATCCGTAGTTTGTGGGATTGTATTGATATCCACTAGCGCAGAATCCACTAATGCATCCCGACGCACGGTATCCATTGTTTGGGTACGTATTATATGAGAAGGTCTGTGCGTATGTCTGATCTGGCAACAGGATTGTTGCAAACAGCACGAACGTGACTGCGCCAGCAACTAACAAAAATGTGTTTCTATACATGTGTGGATATAATATCATAGATATTGATACTGTCAATAGTACAAAAAACACCTTGGTTTGGTGTTTTTTGTACCTATCTCATTAGTTATGCGTGAAGGATAGTCGTGGTCCACCTTCACCTTTTTCGAGAGTAAGGGTTGCTGACTCTCCTGCTGACGCTTCCGGTGTTTTTGGAGTCTCTACTACTTCCTCACTTGCATAACGTGCAGTTCCGGTGAATCTTGCAAAAGCAGTTCCTATCTCTTTTCGGAAGTACACTGCCACTGCACCTAAAGCGATAGCAACAACGGAAAGTATGTAGAGCATCTCTTGTGTACCGGTATACGGAATCTGATTAATGTCTACATAATCGTACCCTTGTGTGTATCCAGTGTATGCCACGCCCACGTTCGGATTTCTGTATGGCATGTAAGTGGTTGGGTATGCGTAATTTACAACTGGTTGTGGTTGTGCTACGGGAATGTTGTTGTTAATGACATTCGTGTTGGTGTTGGTAACTTGGTTATTGTTGTAGTTGAGATTCGTTCCACCAGTATATGTCACTACTGATTTTTGCTTAGGAATTGTTGGTTGTGTGTAAACAACAGGAGTGCTTTTCTTTTTAACAATGTTTACTGATGGTATCGAGTATGTGTAGTTTTTTGTTGGTGTGTGATAGTACGTACGAACAGTATCGTCATAGATAGTACGGGGTTGATCATTTACAAATGTTCGTGGTTCGTCG
>CESG01096680.1_pt1 | contig 53147 bp, 53 predicted proteins | sample 531121 | NCBI WGS metagenome assembly CESG01 (sample SAMEA2621287, study PRJEB7988) | marine metagenome | biome: marine biome (ENVO:00000447); feature: mesopelagic zone (ENVO:00000213); material: "saline water (ENVO:00002010), including plankton (ENVO:xxxxxxxx)" | depth 800 m
GCGGATGGACCCGCGCCCGAGCCTACATGGATGTATTCACGGCGTTTTCTGAAAGTAAACTAGCCGCTACCTGATGAGCGATAAGCAAAAAAAAAGCAGGGTCATAAACCCTGCTTCCTGACGCCTAAAAGAATAAGCCGCTAGTCGCGAACTTTTTCTTCTTCTGTCACTGCTTTCATGGAAAGCTTCACACGTCCTTGACGGTCTAACTCCAGGCATTTAACCCATACTTCTTGTCCTTCTTGAAGAACATCAGTTACTTTCTCAACTCGTTCGTCACTGATTTGTGAAATATGAACTAAACCATCCTTGCCTGGAAGAACATTTACAAATGCACCAAAATCCATGATCTTGCTGACTTTACCGAAATAAACAGTACCAGGCTCGATTTCAGCAGTAATAGCTTCGATTTTCTTACGAGCGTTCTCGCCTTGAGCCAAGTCGACAGCGAAGATCTTAACTTCACCATCATCAGCCAAATCAATCGTTGTACCAGTCTCTTCGGTTAGCTGGCGAATTGTCGCGCCACCTTTACCAATAACATCACGGATTTTCTCTGGATTTATTTTGAAAGAAATAATGCGTGGTGCAAATTCAGAAACATCATCACGGGCTACATTGATCGCCTGATTCATCACTTCTAGGATATGTAAGCGACCAGCTTGTGCCTGACGCAAAGCCACTTCCATAATTTCTTTGGTGATACCGTCGATCTTGATATCCATTTGCAAAGCAGTAATACCAGTTGAGGTACCAGCGACTTTAAAGTCCATATCACCCAAGTGATCCTCGTCACCCATGATGTCAGAAAGCACCGCGTAACGATCACCCTCTTTAATCAATCCCATTGCAATACCAGCAACAGGCGCTTTTAAAGGTACACCAGCATCCATCATTGCAAGGCTTGCCCCACAAACACTGGCCATAGAGCTGGAGCCATTTGACTCGGTTATTTCAGAAACAACACGAACGGTGTATGGGAACTCATCACCTTTTGGCATAACCGCCTGCACACCACGTTTAGCCAAACGACCATGACCGATTTCGCGACGCTTAGGGCTGCCGACCATGCCGGTTTCACCAACAGAATATGGAGGGAAGTTGTAGTGCAACATGAAGTTGGAGCGACTCTCACCTTCAAGCGCATCAATAATCTGAGTATCTTTATCCGTACCCAACGTGGTAACGACTAATGCCTGCGTCTCACCCCGAGTAAACAGTGCCGAACCGTGTGTTTTAGGCAGCACATTGGTCTTAACGTAGATCGCTCGGATCATGTCATTGTCACGACCATCGATGCGTGGCTCACCATTCAAAATAGCTTCACGAACGGTCGATTTCTCAATCTTACCTAGAAGATCACAGACTTCGCCTTTCTCTGGTCCATTTTCATCATCTTCGTTAACAAGGCTGCTAACAACCTGCTCTTTAATTTCGTTCAAGCGATCTTTACGAACAAGCTTGTCCGCAATAGTAAAGGCTTCTTTCACTGCTCCCTGAGCAATTTCAGCGACCTTTGCCTTAAGGTCAGCATTATCTTCAGCAGGAGTCCACTCCCACTTGGGAGTATTAACTTCTGCAGCAAACTCTTTAATTGCATTGATTGCTACCTGAAGCTGCTCATGGCCATAGACCACGGCACCAAGCATGACATCTTCAGGAAGCGATTTAGCTTCAGATTCAACCATCAATACAGCATTTTCGGTTCCGGCAACCACCAGATCCAGATCAGAATCCGCGATTGCAGAATATCCAGGATTCAGGATATACGATCCATCTTTATAGCCAACGCGAGCTGCACCAAGCGGCCCGTTAAAAGGAACGCCAGAAATTTCAAGTGCAGCGGAAACCCCTATCATCGAAGCCAGGTCCGGATCTTGATCTTGATTGCTGGAAAGAACCGTCGCAATAACTTGCACTTCATTCATGAATCCGTCAGGGAATAGCGGACGAATGGGGCGGTCGATGAGTCGAGCTGTCAATGTTTCTTTTTCAGATGGTCGGCCTTCACGTTTAAAAAAGCCGCCTGGAATTTTGCCTGCCGCATAGGCGCGTTCTTGGTAATTTACCGTTAACGGAAAAAAGCTCTTGGCAGGGTCTGCTTCTTTCTGCGCAACAACAGTTACTAAAACTGTCGTATCGTCAAAACTTACTAACACGGCCGCTGTAGCTTGACGAGCAACAACGCCGGTCTCTAATGTCACAGTATGATTGCCATACTGAAATTCTTTTCTAATTGGATTCACTCGCGATTCCTTATTGATTACTTTCTACTTTCTTTTCATTTACGTACGTACAACTTTCTATCGCCCAAAAGCGAAAAGGCCTTGCAATTGCAAGGCCTTGGAACAACTCTCTAAACTTATCGGCGAATACCGAGTTTAGCGATTAAGCTGTTATATCGTTCGACATCTTTTCGCTTCAGATAGTCTAGCAACTTACGACGTTGACTAACCATTCGTAGCAAACCACGACGAGAGTGGTTGTCTTTCTTATTCGCTTTAAAATGGTCTTGCAAGTCGTTAATACGTGCGGTTAACAATCCAACCTGAACTTCAGGTGAACCTGTATCGCCTTCGCCACGCGCTAGGTCTGCAACGATTTTAGCCTTGTCTTCTGCATTTAGTGACATAGTCGTACTCCTACTATAGTTGATGAATGGCGACCGATCACTAATTCAGCCGCCAAAAATTAGTTCAGTATTCTACCAGTTTTCGCCCCAGCCTCCAGCTTTTTTTGAGTTTAGCTGTGCAAATATGAATACAAAATACTGGCTTGCTATAGCGCTCAAAAAATCAAAGCTGTTTTATCTGAACATTTTGCTTTTTCAACAGGGCCAGAACCCCCTTTTCGCCAGCTAAATGGCCTGCCCCAAACACGACAAAGTGGACGCTAGAGCTGGATAAAAACTCCATAATTTTTGGAATCCAGCGGACGTTACGGTCGGCTAGCAGCGTCTTTTCCAGTTCAGGGTAATCATGCATGCTTTGGTTCATCAGCTCATCAATAGCTTCGGGCTGACCTTTTTTCCACGCCTCAACCATTTGATCGACCATAGGCAAAATACTGTCTAATTCCGATGCGGTTTGCATAATAAACTCATTAGGATAGCGACTCCCAACATTATCAAGCATAGCAAACTGCTGATCCAACGTTTCCAGCCCTTTAATACCTATTTGGCGCTGCTTCGCTTTGCGATAGAAATAAAGATCAACGCCCATTTCTGGTGAATAGCCACTTTTCATCATCAAGGTCACCGATGTCATCATGCTAAATAACCAAGGTTTATAAGACTCAAAGGGAGCCAAAGGCATGCCGATCTTTTTTGCCATGGCCTCCGCTTGACCATAGGCCTCGCTACTCAAGACCGATTTCAATGTTTTTCCTTGTGGCAAGGTGCCTTTTTGCATCATCTTCATTGCCTGCGCCGGATCATCAGGGTTGGCTACTTCCATAACCAGCACATCACTATCCAGGAACGCCTGCTCAATCTCTTCAGCCAGCGGATAATCTGATGGCTTCAATAAGTGAACAGACCCCATAATATACAGGTACTTATTGCCATCGCTCACTTTCCACAATGAATTGGCAGCATAAACACCTTGGGTCATCGCCAAGACCAACATGGCAACCAAGCCAAAACATACTTTTTTCATTCGTCATTCCTTTCGTTTAAAGGTATTCAGCGACCTTACCATAAGCTGCTTCCTGCCCCAAACACTGCGAATAAGTTTTCAAAGGTGCGGGCTTGGTTTACACTGCGCCATTACTTTGAAAATGACACGAACAGAATATGAGCAAACCCTCAGCAGACAAAATCACCGTTATTAGTGATCACAACCACGGATTAGAACAAGCCTATACCAACATATTGACCGACATCGGCGAAGATACCAAGCGCGAAGGGTTGGTCGATACTCCCAAACGCGCCGCTAAAGCCATTCGCTATTTAACCGGTGGCTATGAGCAATCACTGGATGATGTGATTAACGGAGCGGTGTTTAGCAGCGACAACGACAATATGGTCTTGGTAAAAAATATCGAGTTTTTCTCACAATGTGAACACCACATGCTACCGTTTCTAGGGTACTGCCATGTCGCATACTACCCGAATGGCAAGGTGTTAGGTTTATCCAAGCTGGCTCGAATTGTTGATATGTATGCTCGGCGCCTGCAAATTCAAGAGAACCTGTCGAAGCAAATTGCTGATGCCATTAACGACATTCTCAAACCCCGCGGCGTCGCCGTACAAATGACAGCTATTCATATGTGCATGATGATGCGTGGTGTCGAGAAACATTCCTCAGAGACAACAACCAGCGCCTTGGTCGGTGAGTTTAAAAGCTCAGAAGCGGCCCGCCAGGAGTTTCTGCAACAGATTGGCCCGCATAACAAGCCGATCTTTGGCTGATCCGTGTTTTACATTTGTGCTCTTGGCAGTAACATAAGTCCGGAAACGCATATTCCTCTAGCCATGGAACGGCTGGCGCATTTGTATGAGCGACTATGGGTTAGTCAGCTAATTTACACTGTGCCAGTCGGGCTGCTATCTTCCGACAAACGATTCATTAACGGTATAGTGGCGTTTCATACGTCTCAGGCCGCCACTGAAACTAAAAAGCAGCTCTGCCAGGTCGAAACATATCTTGGGCGCAATCGTAACGATCCTCTCAGCAAAGTAAAAGACAGGGTGCTAGACCTTGATATTTTATTCAACGGCTCACCAGAAAAGGCCAGAAGCTTCCGCTCAAACGAGCCTTACCTGAAAGCGTGTAATCAAGCTCTACAAGGCGAGCAAGCCGATTACAACACCGATATTGTTCTCAATCTAAACGGACTTCCATTCGGTCAACGACCTGCCACCATCTACCTTGATGGAGGCACCAGTCACATAAGGGTTCAGCACCAGGAATTTAACGGCTTCATAGATCGGACCATATCCACCTTCGACGTTGAGTAATGTTTGCCCCAGAATGTCCTGCTGCTGTTGTTGGGTATGACTTGGTAAAAACTGTACCGGACCAGGCTGGATAGCATTCACCCTAACTTTGGGGGCCAATAGTTTAGCATACGACATATACAGGCTATGTAGCCCTGCCTTAGCCGCACAATAGGAGCGATATTTTGGAGCGGGATTGTCGACATATATATCAGTAATGTGGATCAAATTTGCGTGCTGCTGAGGGCACTTCAACAACAATGGACTCAATGCTTCATTGATGGCGAAGGGGGCCGAAACATGAACATCAATAAAGTGTTGCAACTGCTTCAGCGAAGCCTGGTAGTCGGAGTCAACCACTTCAAAACTCGACGCATTATGAATAAGCAAAGACAGATGTGAATAGTGCTTCATGATGTAGTCAATCATGTGTAGCAGTTGATCGTGGTTCGTTAAATCAGCCTGAATCATGGTGCACCCCATTGCATCAAGCCTCTCCACATCGTCAGTCATGGTTCGAAAGTGTCCAATGACATCGGCCCCCGCTTGCTTTAGCTGTGAAGCCAACAGTGCGCCACAACGCCTACTGCACCCTGTCACCAGCGCAACGAAATCTTGTTCCAACTGCATAATATCCTCACCTTAAAAACCGCACCAACATAAATCGAGCCGCACCATACCAGGGCAAACCAAACCTATCCCCCACTTGCCAACATCCATGAATACGACTATATTATTTGTTGCATACTAAATACATCTATATGGAATAACCCTTGCATTCGCATACCACGAACAAACAACTCAGCTATTTATGCCACTTAATAGTGGACTAGACAACCCAGGAGACGATTATGAGCACACTCTATGAACGAATTGGTGGCGAGAAAGCCGTAGACGCTGCCGTTGACATTTTCTACCGCAAGATCCTTTCGGACGACCGTATCAGCGAGTTTTTTGATGGCGTTGACATGGCTGCGCAAGCCCAAAAGCAAAAGGCTTTCCTCACAATGGTTTTCGGCGGGCCAAATAAATACAGTGGCAAAGACTTGCGTGAAGGCCATAAACATATGAAACTCAACGATGTCCACCTCGACGCCGTTATTGAAAACCTAGGTGCCACCTTGCAGGAACTGGGCGTTGCCGAGGCAGATATTGCAGAGATTGCCGGGATAGCCAATAGCGTTCGCGACGATGTGCTAAACCGCTAAGTTCTGGCGAATCGGTACATCCTCACGACAAAGTCGGTACATTCTCACGACAAAGATAGTAAAGCTATAGCCGAGCACAACTCGGCTATAGCTTCCACCTCCACCTTCAGCTCTTCAAGTTTAGGAGACCACATGCCAGTTGTAACGTATCAGTCTGAAACCATTGACGCGACTCCAGATGCTCCGTTATTGGATACCCTGCTCGATGCCGGACACCGGATACCACACAGCTGTCGTTCGGGTGTGTGCCACTCATGCATGATGATTTGTCAGGAAGGCACCCCACCACAGGCAGCACAAAACGGATTGAAACCAGCCCAAAAGCGCCAGAATATGTTTCTAGCATGCTCCTGTTTACCAACGGAAGATATGACGGTAGTCCTGCCTGATCAGTCACAAATAACCAGCGAAGCAACCATCACAGACATTACCTGGCTGGCCAAGCAAGTCTATCGATTAAAGGTTCGGGCTGATATGGACTTTATTGCTGGCCAGTATGTGACTCTGTGGCGCGATGGCGAAACTGGTCGAAGCTACTCTATTGCCAATCCTCCCAATGATGACAAAGAAATCGAATTTCATATCAAACATATTCCAGACGGCGCTTTTAGTGATTGGGCGCATAAGCTGACCGTTGGTGACACTCTGCGCATTCAAGGGCCAATGGGTGAGTGCTGCTATGGCGTTGATGATGTCGAATGCCCCCTCGTATTTATTGGCACAGGAACTGGATTAGCGCCACTTTACGGCATTATCCAAGATGCCATTGCCCATGAACATCAAGGAGAGATGCATGCGTTTATCGGTGCCTATAACACAGATACGCTGTATTATATTAACGAACTAAAAGCGCTTTCCTCTAAGCACCCACAACTTCAATTGCACTTCTCAGTATTAAAACCGAGCGATGATCAGCCCGATGGCGTCCAAACGCTTGCTCTGGATCAACTTGTGCTCGATCAGCCGTTGCCATTGAAGCAGTCACATATTTACCTTTGTGGCGCGCCGGATATAATAGAGAAACTACGCAAGCAATTATTTTTAAATGGCGCCAGTTTCCAACGTATACATGCGGACGTATTTGTTCATTCGGCACCCTAAGCAACAGGCAATTATATGCAACTGACCAGACATACCGATTTCGCCCTCCGCACCCTGCTATATGTTGGATTGCAGCCGGAAGGCGAGCGAGTCTCGGTGACCGAAATCGGGCGTCAGTTTAATATGTCTCACAACCATTTAATCAAAGTGGTACACAAGCTGGGCTCGTTAGGTTATTTAGATACGGTGCGCGGTAAAAATGGTGGCGTAATGCTTGGGAAGCCCGCCGAGTCTATTGTCATTGGTCAAGTCGTAACAGACTTTGAAACGACACTTTGTCCTATAGACTGTGAGCAAGTTGCCTGCCCAATTGCGGGAAGCTGCCAGCTATTTGGGGTGCTGAATAAAGCGACACGCGCATTTATGGCGGTATTAAACGAATATACGCTAGCGGATTTTTTGAAAAAGCCTGATTTTTTAATGCAGCGCCTGCTACCCAGTGTTGAGATTACAGAGCAAGCAGCCAATCACTCTTGACCCGCGTCTACCTAAGCACCACTTCAAATATCTAGCTCAGCCAAAACACCAGCGTTGATGGCTTCTTCAACCCAAGGAGCGAGGGGGGTTAAACTCTGAATATTTTGGGGTAAACAACACTGCTGGTCGCTCGCAACTTCGGGTTGATAACCGGGAATAAGATTAATCTCCGCACAAAAAAACTCACAAAGCTCATGCTCTATAAAGTCGTGATGCTGAGCCTTATACTTAATTTCGCCCAATCGGCGCGGCTGCTCCATGACAAAGCCCTCGGGAAGAGACCATTCGCGTTCTACCGTAGGTAACAGCATATCAATAGAGCGAACTACAACGCCATTTTGCCACTGAGGATGTGATGAAGCGGAAAGATCCCAAAAGCCACCAAAAACCGGATGATGGCGCTTTTGGCATAGCACTTTACCTTCAAAAGTTAGCGCGAGAGTAAAAGCTTGATGAAGAATCCCTTCACGATGAGCTTTCCAGCGCTCAACCCCTCCCGTTATTTCTCCTTGGCTATTCAGCGCAGGAAGGTATATATCCTTGTCATAGTAGCTTTCCATAGTTGAGAGTACTATAGCCTTGTATCTTGACTGGAACTCCAAGTCGCCAATTCACCTTCATCCATTTGATCCCGCTCGTCATCGAGTATAACTGGATGCTCAATGACTTCAATACAGTCGACATAGGTATCTTGCAGACCAGAGGCGTCTTCAACCGTCAAACTGACCGCGTAATTACCTGATGATTTGGGAATAAAAGAAAAGTAGCGTGATGTACCAATAGACTCGCTAATCACACGTTGATCGCTCAAGCTGACAACCTGCCAGGTAAAGAAAGCGACATCAGACATGCTCTCGCCAAGATCGGCTGACATCTGCACGGGAACGTTAACCACATGCATTGTTTTTAGCGGACGAAACTGCGCCTGAAGGTTAAAATCCATTTCATCCACAGAAAATACGCCACGTTGTTCACTGTTATGACCTTGCATAATCAGATCCTCATCCTGCATTGCGACAAAGTGCCAACAATTGCTTATATTATAGACAATATTTAGTAGCTAACGCTTTACCTACACGGATAAGAGCTGATTTTCTTCTGATTAGTGGTTATCTATCGCTCAACTTTAACTATCCAAGCAAGTCAATGATAACCACTGATTATGACAGTATTGTATATTATAAGTTCGGCTTATCTCAATAATAACTGCACCAAGATTTGATCCGACGCAGGTTTCTACTAACAAATCCTTGGCAAGGGCTCGTCTTCCAACTGCTCCAGGTAGCGTTGGCCACCTAGTGGAGTGTTTAACCAAACCCCATCCTGCGCCGCAACAAACTCTCCTATAATCGCAGCTTCCTGACCGTCAGGTAGAGCTCGCCACTGGGCAACCAACGCCTCAGCGTGCTCAGCAGCAACTACGGCGACAACTCGACCTTCGCACGCTAAATAATATGGATCATAGCCTAACAGATCACAAACCGAACGCACCGCAGGCTTTACTGGCACCGCAGACTCATCTATTTCTATACCCAGCTCAGTGGTTATTTGTAGTTCATGTAAAACGGTAGCAACCCCACCTCTGGTTGGATCGCGCATAAAACGCACGCCAGAAATATCGCGCCCGACACGTGTAAAGGGCAAGACGCAGGCGGCGTCCGACTTAACGTCACCACTAAGTCCGAATTGCTCCCGCGCCATCATTACCGCAATCCCATGATCGCCAACCGAGCCACTAACAACGATCTTGTCCCCAGCCTGAATGCAATGCATCGACAGCTCAAGCTCTGGAGACTTCCAACCTATGCCAGTAGTCACCATATAAATACCACTGCCCTGCCCCTTAGGCACCACTTTGGTATCACCGGCACAGACTTTAACACCAGCCGCATTAGCCGCTTCAGCAAAACCCGCCATAACAATCTCTAATTCAGAAGCAGCCAAGCCTTCTTCCAGGACCAGATTCAATGTCAGATGGGACGGTTCAGCACCACTAACGGCCAAATCGTTTACCGTGCCATGCACGGCTAAGTGACCAATATTACCTCCGGGAAAGAAAAGCGGCTGTACTGTAAAACTGTCGGTAGACATCAGCATTTCCATACCGCTGCGCACTGGCACGGGCGATGCGTCCAGCGTTGTATCCAGATCTTTGGGTAGGTAAGGACTTATCAAGCTATCAATCAGCTCGCGCATCAACCGACCACCGTTGCCATGAGCCAACCGAATATATTTATCCTGCATTGGGTATTCCTCTATATCAATTATTTTTTAGGACAAGTTCTTTCATCTATTGTTAGTTCAAGTAGGTATTGTTAGTTCAAGTAGGTATTGTTTGCTCAAGTACGCATCGCGCCCCACTCCAGTACCTGACCAAGACTTAGCGCACCATCATTCACTGGATATTGACGGCCGGTATACCAATCAAACCGATATTGCTTGGCGCGATGGCTAAACATATTGACTAAAAGCCGGTTCTGAAACACCCCACCTGTCAAGCCAATAGCGGGTTTAAGCACACTTTGGCTGTGAGCAACAATCAGGATATATTCCACCAACAAGGCATGAAAATACCAGGCCCGCTCGTTGACACTTCGTTCTCCATAACAGAGTTCAGCTAGCCAATCAGACCAATTCAATTTCATGAATTCATCTTTCCGCGTTATTGAACTTTCAGCCATGCTATTGGCTCTATCCCAATCAGCCGGTGTCGCTTTTGAAGCAAAAGCCTCTGCATGGCGTTGCAGCAGCATCGGAGCTTGGCCGTCAAAGGAGGTATCATCAACAATACCTAGTAGCCATGCCACACCGTCAAATAGCCGCCCTATCGAGCTGGTTTGGGGCGATTGTATCTGATTGGCCCATGCCCGCTCTAACAAGACCGCCTGCTCCGGCAATGCACGAGGCTCTTCGATTCCGGCCTCCCACAGTAGCGCTGCCGCCACGCGCCATGGCTCGTTAAACACTTTGTCACCGCCAGGTAGACGAAATGGCTGAATCGTCGCTATGCGCGCCCAATTACCGGGCTGCCCAGTAAAAGCCTCACCACCCCATAGGGTTTTATCCGGCCCAAAACCAACGCCATCCCAAGAAAAAATCAGCCAATCATCAGCGCAATGCTCCGCACACAGAGCGCTGGCGTGAGCATGGTGGTGCCACACTTTATGAACTTGCCAATCATTGCGCTCGGCAATACGCCGGTAGCTATAGCTTGGATGATGATCGATTAAGCACTGTTTCGGCTTCACTTGATAAAGCCGGCTTAGGTCATCACAAACACCCTGCAATACCTCCAAGCTACGACGAGCTCCCATATCACCAATGTGTGGCGACAGAACAAACCGATCTCTCCAAGCCAGGCATAAGGTGTTTTTCTGCTGCGCTCCAAAGGCGACAACCGGCTCATCCAAAGTAAAAGGCAGTCGCCCTTCCAAAGGAGCCGTCCCTCGTCCGAGCCGGATAGGAGCCTGCCGGTTAGCAATAACTTGAACAACGCTATCATCCGCGGGACGCACGATAGGTCGGTTGTGATGCAGCATAGCATCGGCAAAACGTGCCAATCGTTGCTCCGCCATCCTATTATCAATAATTACGGGTTCGCCACTGATATTGCCTGACGTCGCCACCAATGGCCCATTAAAGGAACGCAGCAATAGAAAATGTAAAGGGCTGTAAGGCAGCATGACACCGATTCGCCCCAACGCACCCGATACTCGACGGCTAAGCGCTTGTGCCCGTTGTTCTTGCCCCGCCTCCACCAACACAATTGGCCGCTCATGGCTGCACAGTAATGCCAATTCTCGTGAGCTTGGAGTTGTATAGCGTTGAATGTCTTCGGTGCCATCACCTCCCAACCAAGGAAACATAACCGCAAAGGGTTTATCGGGACGCTGTTTTCGAGCACGCAACCTGGCAATGGCTTCATCGTTTAAAGCATCAGCCAACAAGTGATAGCCACCTATGCCCTTTACGGCAATGATGCAGCCACGTCGCAACGCACTAACCGTCGCAGCAATTGCTTCTGTATTTTCGGTGATTTTTTGTTGTTTCTCGATATATTCAAGTTGAGGCCCGCAATCTGGACAGGCTATCGGCTGAGCATGAAATCGCCGGTCACCGGGATTGCTGTACTCGCTTGCACAAGCCTCACACAATGGAAAGCCAGCCATCGTCGTGGAGGGACGATCATAAGGCAACGCCTCAATAATGGTATAGCGTGGCCCACAGTGGGTGCAGTTGATAAAAGGATATTCATGACGCCGATTGCCCTTTTCTGTTAACTCAGCTTGGCACTTTGGGCACATAAAAAAATCTGCAGGCAAATGAATATCGACATGCTCAGACTGACAACTCGCTCTAATTTCAAAACGAGCAAAGCCTACAGATGTGGCGGTATCTATTTGACTGATCACAGGCTGAGCTAAAGGTGGAGCCTCCGTGATCAGCCTACCTATAGCAGCATCCAACGATGCTTCAATACCCTCCCACCAAATCGCCACCTCACCACAGCGATTTTCAACCCAGCCAGTTAGGCCCAGCTGCGTCGAAAGCTGATAGACAAACGGACGAAAACCGACGCCTTGCACCTTACCGCTAACAGTGAGAGTTCGTGCATGGATACTACTGGACATAGCGCTTATCTTAGTCCGCCAGCCCACCAGATCCGACAGGCTCCCTCATCGGAGACCATACAAGGCCCATAGGGTGTTCTTGGCGTGCATGCTTTACCATACAACCGGCATTCATTCGGACGGATCTTGGCTAGAACCACCTGGGCACAGTCGCAGCCTGGAGGGTTTTCACCGGCTTTTTGACGCGCTTCTTCATGATAGGCGGGATAGTCATTTCGAGCATCCAGGTGTTGATAAGCTTCAGCGAGCTCAAAACCCGACTGAGGAATGATACCAATTCCTCGCCAATTGGCGTCGGTTACCTTAAATACGCGTTGCATAATACTTTGAGCTGGCTGATTTCCCTCATCGGTGACCAACTCCTGATAGCAATTATCAAGGAAAGCTGAGCCTTCAGTAAACTGCCGTAATGTCGAATAAAAGGCGGCTAACAAGCTATCTGGCTCAAAACCGGCAACAGCTGCTGGCAGCTTGTGTTTTTCGGCAACGAAGCGCCATTCATCACCGCCCATGACTGTCGCAACATGCCCAGGAGCAACCAGGCAATCAAATCCTGGTGAATCACTGTCGAGCAATAAGGCAACTGCAGGCCATGTGAGACGACCGCTGATCAAAACTTTTAGATTTGGACGCTCTTCGAAGGCAAGCATTGCGGCCACTGGAGCCATAGTCGTTTCAAAACCAGCCGCGAAAAAAACCACTGTTCGATTAGGGTTGGCATCAGCGATGGCAACAGCTTCCATCGGTGAGGCGATGGGCCGAATATCCGCACCTTTGGCTTTGGCTTCCTCCAGCGAACGAGCCTGCGACCTTGGTACATTGACCGGCACTCGGAGCATATCGCCAAAAGCGACCAGCGTTACGTCGTGATTTAAGCTAACCTGGATAGCCGCATAAACATCTTCTTCTGGACAGACACAGACAGGACATCCGGGACCAGGAACTAACTCCACCTGTTCAGGCAAAACGCCCCGCAAGCCAGCATGGGTAATCGAACGCTCATGCCCGCCACAAACATTCATGATGCGAATGGGCGTATCGGGAAGATCCAACTCTTTGATCTTGTGCATCCATTTTTTTGCTTCGGTAATATTTTTCATGCGCTCTGAGCTACCTCATAACGTGTTTTCCATTGCTGCTCAATCCAAGCAATCCAAGGCGCATAACTCTCTTCATTGCGCGCCGATACTTGTATAATTTCAATGGGTTTAGCTAGTTGACTCATGGCCATTTCAGCACGCTCGCAACTAAAGTCATCCAAATATGGCAACAAGTCGGTTTTGGTGATTAACATCAAATCGGCAGCGCGAAACATAACCGGATACTTTGATGGTTTATCATCCCCTTCCGTAACCGATAGCATGACAACATTCAAGTGATGCCCCAAATCAAAACTGGCTGGGCAAACGAGGTTACCTACATTTTCTATGAAAACGATATCCAGCTCGGCCAGGTTCAGTTTGTGAAGTGCATCGTGCACCATATGCGAATCCAGATGACAAGCACTGCCGGTAGTGATTTGAATGGCCTCAACGCCCGCATCGCGAAGCCGCTGGGCATCGTTTTCTGTTTCCAGATCGCCTTCAACCACTGCAACACGGTACTTTTTGCCTAAAACAGGCAAAGCCTTTTGCAATAATGTTGTTTTTCCTGACCCTGGCGAAGACATGAGATTGATAGCCAGCACCCTGTGCTTTTCAAAATGCTCGCGGTTGTGGCTGGCCTGGTGATCATTTTCATGTAACAGGTTTTCCAGTACTTCAACGGATAGCTCTCCATGAACCTGATGGAACTTTCCTCCTTCACCCAACAAATGCTCGTTGCCATGAGTAATATTGCAACCACAGTTATCACACACAATGATTCTCCTCTTCCTGCCGCATCGAAAAGCGGGTTAGTAACATCGCATCTCCGCCAGTCAGCTGGGTTTGATGGCTGGCACAATGCGGACAAGTCAGTTGATTAGTCGCTACTTCAGACTCCTTGTGGCAGTCGCGACACTTTACGGTTACGGGCTGACAGACAATGCTGAGTGTCGCGTCTTCCGCAACACTACCTTTGACTGCCATAGGAAAGGCCATTTTTAACAAATCAGGTTCGATGCCCGACAATGCCCCGACGGATAGCTCTACCAGCGTGATCTTGGTGGCTTGATGCTTTTGAGCCAATTGGGTCAATTGTTGAACTAATTGACGACATACGGATAGCTCATGCATAACTACACTTCCGATATTTGATCAGTCTCGCCTGCTGCCTGCATTTTGGCCGTGGTCTCCCAGGCCGAACGAGCAAACACTGGCGATACTTTTTGAATGGCGTAGCCTACATGTACCATCACAAAGTCACCAACCTCAACCGAATTTTCTCCAAGTAATGAAATACTTACCTCTCGCCTCACGCCGTCAGCATGGCACTTTGCCACCCCATTTTCTTCCAACGACTCAATTTGCATGGGTATGCCCAAACACATAAAAACCTCGTTTGACAAATATCAACAGAATAACCACAACTTTAGTCGGAATATTCTAAGAAAACTTGATCTTGCTCAATCAATTAACACCTAAGTTTCAGCCAAAATGTATCCTGTACTGAGAAAACTGCTCACATACTCACGGAGGTATCCAGTGCCAGCCACTCACTTCTTGCCACGTTCATCCTTGTCACAGCTGTATGACACGCTGTCGAATAAGGGTTATCGCGTTGTCGGCCCCAAGGTCGATCTCGGCGCAATAACCTATACCGAACTTGGCTCCTTTGACGAATTGCCCGTTGGTGTTCAAGAAAAGCAAGCCCCCGGTAGCTATCAGCTATCCCACACCGGTGGCGTAAGAAATTTTAGCTGGGCCAATGGACATAGCGCCATCAAACCCTATGTTTATGCATCAACAGAAACGCTTTGGCAGGTTTCTGAAACCGACAACGGGTTTGTGTTTAAACCCGGCGAACCCAATGCGCCGTTAACGGCCATTATTGGTGTAAGGGCCTGCGATATTGCGGCTCTTAAAATTCAGGATCAGCATTTTTTGCATAATACTTATCGCGATGAGTACTATGCGGAAAGACGGGAAAAGTTATTTCTCGTTGGCGTGAATTGCAGCCATTGCGCCGATACCTGCTTTTGCGAATCCACGGGCGATGGACCGGAAATTCTCGATGGCTACGACCTGCTTCTCGACGAACTCGAAGAAGGCTTTCTGATTCGTGCTGGCAGCGATGAAGGCACGACCATCGTGAACACCCTTGCCACCACCGAAGCATCCAGCTTGCAATTAGATGAAGCTGAACGCCAGATAAAAAGCGTGGCCGCCAGCCAGTCAACCAAGCTTTTACATGAAGATTTACATGCGAAATTATTGACCCAGTTGGATAATCCGATCTGGGACGAGATTGCGGAGCGTTGTTTATCTTGTGGCAACTGTACTGCGGTATGCCCAACCTGCTTCTGTCATCGAGAAGTCGAAAAGCCGGAGCTCGACGGGAAATCAAGCAGCCACTATCGCGAATGGGATTCCTGTTTTAACCAGGATCACAGTTATATCGTTGGTGAAGTGGTGCGAGAAAATACCAAACTACGCTACCGCCAATGGATGACACACAAGCTAGCCACCTGGGTCGAACAATATGACCGCATCGGGTGTGTTGGATGCGGCCGCTGCACCACCTGGTGTCCGGCACAAATCGACTTTGTACGCGAAGCCACTCGCATTGTTGGACCGGAGCTGCTCGATGACAACCAATAATTGTTACATTCCTCATGAAGTAGAGATCGTCGAACGCGTTCAGGAAACGCCAGACGTCTATACCTTTAAGATTAAATTCACCGATCCCGAAATAGCGAAAAGTTACACCTTCAAGCATGGTCAGTTCAATATGCTTTATCTCTATGGTGTAGGCGAAGTTCCTATTTCAATCATGTCAAATGACGGCGAACTGCTTGTCCATACTATCCGAGCAGTCGGTCGTGTTACCAATGCCATGATGGGATTACAAGTAGGCGATAAGATGGGACTGCGCGGACCTTTTGGCCGCGGCTGGCCGCTTGATGAAGCCAAGGGCAAAGACATCGTCTTTGTGACTGCAGGCTTGGGTTGTGCTCCCGTTGTATCTTCTATTCGCTACGTCATTGGCAAGCGTGAAGAATATGGCAAGCTGGTTATCATGCAATCGGTGAAACACCGTCACGACGTACTGTGGGAGCCACAGTATGACGAGTGGCGACGGGTACCCAATACCCAAATCCTGTTGGCGGCCAGTCGCGAAAAGACCCAGTGGCCCCAATGGGAGCTAGGTCGTGTCGCAGTGCTATTCGACAAAGCTGACTACGATAAAGACAACTGTGTAGTCATGGTTTGCGGCCCAGACGCAATGATGTCAGGAACGGCTAGAACATTGATCGACCTGAATGTCGATCCCAAAAACATCTATTTGAGCATGGAAAGAAACATGCAATGCGCGGTTGGCCATTGCGGCCATTGCCAATTTGGCAGCCAGTTTGTATGTAAAGATGGTCCGGTATTCTCATATCCGGAAGTGGAAGAACTACTACGTCATAGGGGGTTCTAATATGGCGCGTTCAAAACCGAGAATCGCCGTTCACAAATTCGCCTCGTGTTCGGGCTGCCAGCTCGCTTTTATTAATATGGGCGAAGATTTAATTACTTTAAGTGAGCTGGTCGATATTGTCCACTTCGTCGAAGCTGGCCCTCTGGCTCCAGAAGACAGGGTTGATATTGCATTTATCGAAGGCAGTGTAACAACGCCAGAAGATGTCGATCGACTCCACGACATTCGCGCAAATAGCCGCTTTCTGGTTACTGTAGGTGCCTGCGCTACCACAGGAGGAATCCAGGCACTTAGAAACAATGCCGATACCGATGCCTGGATGCAGTCAGTCTACGCCAAACCGGAATACATCGAAACCTTGGCTACTTCAGCCGCAATAGCGAACCATGTCAAAGTTGACTTCGAGCTTTGGGGTTGCCCTGTCGATGTTAAACAAATGCTGGCCGCTGTGCGCTCCCTATTGTTTGGTGTTCGTCCTGTCGATCCCAATGAAAAAGTCTGCCAGGATTGTAAACGCAAGAACAACGTTTGCGTGTTGGTCACACAACAAGCCGCTTGCATGGGACCAGTCACCCGAACCGGGTGTGGCGCATTATGCCCATCCTTCGGTGCCCCTTGCTATAGCTGTTATGGCCCGTCAGAAAATCCCAATACAGCATCACTCGGCAACCGGTTTGAAGGCTTTGGTTTAGCCGCAGACGCTGTGGCCCGACGCTTTGCATCTATTAACAATGCCGCCCCAGTCTTTAGTGATGCGACCAAGATCTGGAATGAAAAACATGAGCGTCGCATTAAACTAGGAGAAATCGAGTCATGACCACGACTAACACAGATCCAAATCGCGACATCGATATCAATGTCCCTGTTATGGTGAGGGTGGAAGGTGAAGGCGCATTAGAATTCACAGCTCGAGACGGTAAAGTCGAGCAACTGCACCTCAAAATATTCGAGCCACCGCGATTATTCGAGAAGTTTCTCGAAGGCCAAGAATACAGCGAAGTTTCGGCAATTGCTGCTCGCGTATGTGGAATCTGCCCTATCGCCTACCAGATGACCTCAACCATTGCGATTGAGAAAGTTTTTCAAGTTGATCCTGGCCCTTGGGTGCATGATATGCGCCGAGTCATGTATGCAGGTGAATGGCTTCAGAGCCATGCGCTACATATTCACCTTCTTGCCACGCCCGACTTTTTAGGGTTCGACAATGCCATTAATATGGCAGAACACCATCCAGAAACGGTAAAACGCGGTATGCGCTTACAAGGGCTAGGCAACGATCTCCTCAAGCTGCTTGGCGGACGCTCCGTCCACCCTATTGGCTTACGAATAGGAGGTTTCCATCGTGCGCCCGCAATTAGCGAAATCAATGAAATGGTTGATAAGCTAGAAGCTGCACTGGAGGATTGTAAAGGTCTTGTCGAATGGACAGCTCAGCTCGCTCTGCCAGAAGACGAACAAGACTTTGCCAGCGTCGCTATTTACCATCCAAAAGAATACGGAATCAACGAAGGCCGTTTGATCAGTGATCATGGATTGAACCTGACCTTTGAGGACTATCCTGCTCACTTCAGGGAACACCAGGTTCCTCATTCTACGGCTTACTACTCATTGCTTGATGGCAAGTCCTATTTCCTTGGTCCGTTGGCACGGGTAAACCTGAACTTCCACCAGTTGCCTGAAGAAATTCGCGAGCTTGTCGCCGACTGCAACAAGAAGTTTCCAAGCAAAAATATGTTCGACAATGTTCTAGCACGGGCTATTGAGTGTTACTACTCAGTCTGGGAATCGTTACGTATTCTTAAACAATACCAGTTGCCGAAAAGCCCTTTCGTTGAGTACACACCTAGGGCAGGCATTGGCCATCACTGTACCGAAGCGCCTCGCGGAATGATCTATCATCGCTTCGAAATAAATGATGATGGCCGCGTTGCAGCTGCGACAATGATCCCTCCCACTAGTCAGAACCAGCAGCGCATTGAGGACAATCTAAAAACCTCGGTAGAACGGCTGGGGCTGGACCACGAAGATGATGAGCTACGAAAGCACTGCGAGATGATTATTCGTAATTATGATCCGTGCATTTCTTGCTCAACCCACTTTTTAGACTTAAAGGTGCATCGTGAGTGAAATATTGATTTTAGGAATAGGGTCTCCGCACGGTGCGGATCGCCTCGGCTGGGACTGTATTGATGAACTTCGAAACTTGGCTCAGCGATGGCCGGGACGTATCGCACTGGAAAAGTGTGATACGCCAGCCAATATTCCTAATCATATTAGCGACTGCGCATTTGCTATTCTAGTGGATGCGATACAGGGCGACTTTCCCTATGGAACGGTGCTTCGTCTTAACGAAGAGGAGCTTCCGGAAGTCGTCTCACGCATGTCTTCCCATGGCGTTGGCGTATGCGATGGTATTCGCCTTGCAGCGACGTTAAGTATGAAGCCTGACAACCTGGTGCTGTTTGGTATTGATATTAATGAGAAGACTGAAGACAGCATTCCGTATTACAACCGATCTCAACTTTTAAATGCAATCAAGCACGAAGTTTCGCGGTGGTTTAGTCGCCACCGCCGACCTCGTAGTGCTTAACAGGTAAACCACAATGAAAAAATACGCTACTTTACTTTTAGCAACCGCTTCATTTCCCGCACTGGCGCACGACGAGCTTTGGCTTCATTGGCATGCCGAAGATTTAGGCATAGTGGCAGCAGCGCCTTTAGCCGTCTATATTGCTTACCGCTTATTAAAGTCCAAAAAATAAGCAAAACATGCCCTGCTCGCCGCAGTTTTTTGACATAAATCATATTTACCTTGACCTTCTCCCAGTAAACTAACCCTAGTCACTCATCGAGGAGGTCAAATATGCTTAATCCATCTCACACTGTAGCTCCTTGCAATCATCGCGGTGGCCATCAGCATAAATCCGATGGTTTGTTTTGCGAGCATTGCGATAGCTATATCGAACAAAAGGCATGCTGCGATCAATGTGGCGCAACACTGGAAAAGCTTGCGGCTTGTGGCGCTGTCAGTTACTTTTGCAATCAGTGCAATACCTTAAAGTCAAAGCGACAAATCCACCTTTGTTATCAACAAACAGACGGTTATCAACAAACAGACGGCTATCAGCAAACAGAATCAAGAACCGTGCTGCAATAAGGATGGTTGTTTTTTATACGTATTTCTTTACCAAGACAATCAAAAATGGTTATGCTTGGTATAAATTTTAACCTGAAAGGAGCTATGGGGTAATGGTGGGGTAATTTTCGTACAATGCCATATTCCCTCTCCCTGCTGCCAGCAAATAAGTTAACATGTCAATCGATAACCATAGTTTGCGCGAGACCCGCGCACAATGGAAAAGGGAGCAGCACACTCTACGCGGTGTATCAGGAGTCGTGTTTAATTATAAAATGGTCAAAAGGTGATAATGATGTCTGAAGTCCTTTCTTTCTCAAAAATTGAATCTGCAATGGGTGTGTTCAAGCTAGAATTCGTTGATATTTGTCGTGCGCTATCGCTGCGCGTGGCTGAGCAGCCACAAATTAACGAGCTGACTCGCTCCACTCTGCTAGCTAAACTGGAACTGCTTCGTACCTGCGCCCCGCATATCCCATTTACACCTTCGGGATTGCAAGAGCTGCTCAACTGGACAGAAAAACTGGATAACCAGTTAGATATTCAGGACTGTAGCCAAGAGGCTTATGATGAAATGATCCAAGCATCTGTACTGAGTACGTTTCACTGAGAAGCTCTAGTGCAGATATAGCATTTAATACAGACATAAAAAAAGAGAGGTTAACCTCTCTTTTTTTATGTCTGTTAACTTTATGCTTCAGTATTCTTTTCCTAGCCATAATCAAAAACACTGAAGCATAAAAAAACCCGCTAGCGGCTGCTGACGGGTTCTCAAAAGTCGTGTAACCGCTAATTATAACGGAACAACGTTCTCAGCTTGAGGGCCTTTTTGACCTTCAGTAACAGTGAACTCAACTTTTTGACCTTCTGACAAAGTTTTGAAGCCGCTACTTTGAATAGCGCTAAAATGAACAAATACGTCAGGCCCGTTTTCACGTTGAATAAAGCCAAAACCTTTAGACTCGTTGAAAAATTTGACTTGTCCGGTGATCGTAGACATAAATCATTTCCTTAATAAAAATAAACAAATAACGTGTCTGAACTCGGGATATATTAATGAAAGGCAGGACGATGAACTAACACTAACGGGAGGTATTTCAAAATCTGTACACATAAACATAGCCACTATTCAGGCTCCTTCAGTATACATAGCCCCTGTAATGAGTCAATCAAATAATCAATATCATCGTGCTCTTTCACTAAACTGTCACTCAAACAACCCCGCATGGAACCTAAAAGGGCAAAACAAGCGAGCTATCCACCTCAAGCATTTTTTCACGGAAAATAGCCTTAATGCGTTCGAGCTGTCCTTCATCCTCGCCCTCAAATCTGACTACCAGTGCAGGCGTAGTATTCGAGGCCCTGACCAATCCCCAACCTTCTTCAAAATCAACCCGTATGCCATCGACAGTAGAAACTTCACCGCCTTCAAACTCTGCCACAACCGCCAACTTTTCCATGTAGTCGAATTTGCGCTCATCTGGGATTTCGATGGTCATTTCTGGCGTTACTACACCTTCTGGCAGCGCTTGAAATATATCCTCAGAATCACGGAAGTCTGCCGCCAAGATTTCTAGCAAGCGCGCTGCGCTGTATATTCCATCGTCGAAACCAAACCAGCGTTCTTTAAAGAAAAAATGGCCACTGCACTCTCCGCCCAATAAAGCCTCGGTTTCACGCATCTTGGCTTTGATTAATGAATGCCCGGTCTTCCACATTACGGGACGACCACCACAACCAGAAATTACCTGACTTAAATGCCGCGAACACTTAACATCAAAAACCACATCAGCTCCAGGATTGCGAGAGAGCATGTCCATGGCATACAGCATCATTTGCCGATCAGGCCAAATGATTTTACCCGAAGAGTCCACTACCCCAAGGCGATCGCCATCGCCATCAAAGGCCAAACCAATGCTCGCTTTGTGCTGAGCAACAGCTTGAATTAGATCATCTAAATTGTCAGGCTTGCTAGGGTCTGGATGGTGATTCGGGAATGAACCATCCACCTCACAATGCAACTCCACAACTTCGCAGCCGAGAGCCTTTAGCAGATCTGGTGCAACACGCCCTGCCACACCATTGCCACAGTCTACAACGACCTTTAACTCCTGAGCCAATGCCACATCATTGGTGATCTCCTCAAGATAAAGCTCAACAATATTATCGACAACTTCCTTACTTCCACGCCCTGACAACATCTCGTTATTAACGATTCGACGGTGCAGGTCGGCAATCTCCGGCCCAAACAACGCCTGATTCCCAATGACCACTTTGAAACCGTTATATTCTGGCGGGTTATGACTGCCGGTAACAATGACTCCAGACTGATAGGCAAGTTTTTCCGTCGCGAAATACAACACTGGCGACGGCACTTCGCCAATATCTATGACGTTCGCCCCACTGTCCAATATGCCTTCTGAGACGGCGTTCATCAACTTAGGCCCAGATAGACGCCCATCACGACCAACTATAACGCCCTGTTGTCCCCTGTTTTGCGCCTCGGTACCGATGGCACGGCCAATCTGGTATGCGTCTTCTTCTGTAATTTCCTGATCGACTACTCCACGAATATCATATGCACGGAATATTTGTTGGTGAACCGAGAAACCTGGTCCCTGCGCCTGAGTTGGTTCACTCTCCTGTTCGGATGGCTCATCTTCATCAAAAGCAAAAACATCTTCGACAATATCCTTGGTCTTCTCCGAGGTGCCATCCTCATCTTCATCCATGTCATCTTCTAAATCTCGACGCCGCCGCATTGGCATATCGCTCATTTTTTCTTTAGGCTGCATTTCTGCACGCATTTTAACAAAAGCATCTCGAATAATGTGCCTCAACCCCAGAGCAAGATCTTCAAACAACTGTGACTTTGTTGTGGTGCGCACTTCAGCGGTCGGATTTTCAAGGACTTTTTCAATAAACTTCAATACACCCTCAACATCATCGCGAACGGTTTTGCGCTGAAGTTTATCGGCAACCGCAATAGTAAGAATGAGCATGAACGCCGTTCCAGCCAACGCTCCGATAATAAAAAGGGCACTTAGCAATAAGCTAAATCGGCTTTCCAACCAGTACCGCACTTTCCATGGCGAATCTTTAATGGCTACCACAACCCCCTGTTCAGCAGAACCTTTGCCTTTACCGAGGCTCGCTGCAATCGTTTCTACGCCTGAAAAATCCTGATAGACATCCAGTGCTCCAGATACTTGGAGTACCTTATCCAGCTCAGATTTAACATAGTTAAGGGGAAAAGCAGCTATAGCCGCATGTTGTTCAGATATTTTGGCCACAACAATAAACAGTTTTTTCCCTTGATGGGAAATCACCTCGGGCAACACTCTTTTGGACTCAATGACTCGGCGAGATTTAGCCAGGATAATATTTGTAATGGGAGGAACAACGTCAGTCATTGTCTCTTTATGATCGCGCGCAATAATGCGAACTCCTTCAGCTGCTGCAAAAATCTGCTGCAATACTGCAGCAGATTTTTCCACATCCGAGGTTGAGGCATAGACAGCCTTACCAGCACTTTCAAGCTTCTCCGTTTCTTGCAATAAAAATAACGATACGCTGTCACGTAATGCACTGGCCTGACTTTCACCTAATCGTAAGTTGACTTCAGCTGGCGTCTTTAATTGGATCATGTAAAAACAAAATCCGGCCAACACCAGAAAACTGATGCTGAGAATGGTAAGAACCTTAATTAAGGAAGACGCCTCTTTAGACTTGGCCTGCGGCTTCTTGGCTTTAGTCTTGGCTGGTGTCCCGTCCTGATCGGGCTGCTTATCTTTTATTTCTTTTTTCTTAACCGCTTTATTTTTTCCCAACATATTCTTGTCGAACCCCCAAATGGTAAAAATCAGCTAAGTGCTCTCGGAAGCCTTGGGTATCGCTCAGTGCTTACCGGTATGCCCAAAACCACCCGCCCCGCGGTGGCTTTGTTCAAAATCATCGACGATACTAAATTCCGCTTGAACCACAGGCACAAAAACCAGTTGAGCAATGCGTTCTCCCGGCTGAATTTGATAGCTATCCGGTGAACGATTCCAGCAAGAGACCATTAACTCACCTTGGTAATCGGAGTCAATCAACCCAACAAGATTGCCCAATACAATCCCTTTTTTATGACCCAGACCCGAGCGAGGCAAAATAACCGCTGCCAGGTTTGGCTCACCTATATGGATAGCGATACCTGTTTTTAGTAACGTTGTTTCGCCCGCTCCCAATGTTATTGTTTCATCCGCGACCACTCGCAAATCCAACCCTGCCGCACCTTCTGTACCGTAGGAAGGTAGAGGCCAAATATCACCTATTCTTTTGTCCAGAATTTTCAGTTCAATCGATTGTTTCATGCTTGTTCCATTACATCTTGTTCTTTATTTCTGCTGATCCAGCCAGATACTCATCGGCAATAAGGCGCATCAAATCATTTGCCACCTTGGATTTACTGGCTTTCGCTATTTCGTATCGTCGCGAACCACTTAATACTATCAAAGCGTTATCATCACTATTGAAACCCTGCCCTTCTATGCCAACATGATTGGCGGCAATCACCTTCAATTTTTTGGCTACCAGCTTTTGCCTGGCATATTCCTCGACATTTTGGGTTTCAGCGGCAAAACCGACACAAAAAGGAGGATGCTCCATAGCAGCAACCGTCGCTAAGATATCGGGATTAGCAACTAGCTCCAGCGCGATAACCTCATTATTATCACCCGACTTTTTCATTTTTTGCGGCTGTAATGTTTTGGCTCGATAGTCAGCCACAGCCGCACAACCAATAAAAATATCACAGCCTTCAACTTGGCTCAGGCAGGCCCTTTGCATGTCCAATGCACTTTCTACAGATATTAGCGTTGCTCCAACCGGCGGTTCCAAAGCGACGGGACCAGAGACTAAAATGACTGACGCTCCGCTATTTAAGGCGGCCTGAGCCAACGCATAGCCCATTTTTCCAGAGCTATGATTGGTAATATAGCGCACGGGATCAATTGCTTCCCTGGTCGGCCCGGCGGTAATCATCACCGTACGCCCCCTTAATGCACCTCCCAACGCTTTTGAGTTAACTATAGACAATAAATAAGAAAAAATCTGTGATGGCTCAATCATTCTTCCAGGGCCAATATCCCCGCACGCCTGCTCACCACTTGCAGGCCCAACGAGGTGATACCCAAAGCTGGTTAATGTCGACACGTTCGCCTGAGTAGCAGGATGTGCCCACATATGCATATTCATAGCCGGTGCAACAACAATTGGGCAACTTGAAGCCAAGCATAACGTGGTCAGCAACTCATCTGCCATTCCTGTCGCTAGACGCGCCATCAAGTTAGCTGTAGCTGGCGCAATACAAATGAGATCAGCCCACCTGGCCAATTCAATATGCCCCATGGCTGCCTCTGCGTGCTCATCAAAGATGTCACAACGAACACTGTGACCACATAATGCCTGCAGGCTGGTTTCAGACACAAAGTGACGCGCATTTTGCGTCAATACCACCCGAACATCAGCCCCCACTTTAATTAAAAGTCTTACCAACTCATGCGACTTATAAGCGGCAATTCCTCCAGCCACTCCCAGCAATACCTTTTTACCCTGTAACTCCAGATCACCTTGTAATTCCAAAAAATCACCACTTGATAATAAAAAAGAGATTTTACCCAATGACGTATCCGATTATTATACGCATATCAAGGATAGGTATATACAAGGATGCAAGATGTCGATACAGGACTGGCCAGCTCAGGAGCGGCCACGAGAAAAACTGCTAGCACAAGGTGCCAACTCTCTCTCTGATGCTGAACTTCTTGCCATTTTCTTACGCGTTGGTGTTCAGGGGGAGTCTGCCGTCGACCTGGCTCGACGCTTATTGGGTGAGTTCGGAAGTTTACGTTCACTAATCGAAGCAGAATATGATGCTTTTTGCAGTCATCGAGGCTTGGGCCAAGCAAAATATGTGCAACTTCAGGCTTGCCTTGAAATGTCACGCCGTTATTTATTGTGCTCGCGAGATAAAGGCTCAGCCATTACCGATCCCGACAGCGCCAAAGACTTTCTTACCCTGCAGCTGCGCCATCTACCTAGCGAAGTCTTTTGTGGTTTATTTCTGGATACACAACACCGGGTTATTAGCTTTAAGGAGCTTTTTTATGGCACCGTCGATGGCGCTCAAGTCTATCCTCGAATTGTGGCTCAACATGCACTCAAACTGAATGCCTCAGCCATTATATTCGCCCATAATCACCCATCCGGCCACGTGCAAGCCAGCGACAGCGACATCCGAATCACCAAAACATTGCAACAAACGCTGGCGTTACTCGATGTAAAGGTACTGGACCATTTAATCATTGGCGACGAAGCACCATTTTCATTCGCGGAACATGGACTGTTATAGCACACCAGATATATGCATTTGCGCCATATTTAGCATGGTGAAAGTAAAGCCAAAGCTAATAGCGCTTTTGCAGGCAAAATAGGCTTGATCAATCGCCTTTGATCATATAACATGTGCGGCCTTTGAATTAGGGGCAGACGCTTTTTCAACGTTTTTGGAGGCCAAATTAATGTCTAAAGTATGTCAAGTAACAGGAAAACGTCCTGTTACAGGAAACAATGTTTCACACGCACACAATACGACTCGTCGTCGTTTTTTACCTAATCTTCATTCTCACCGTTTTTGGGTGGCTAGCGAGAACCGTTTTGTGAAACTTCGTGTTTCATCTAAAGGTTTGCGTATTATCGATAAGAAAGGCATCGATACGGTTTTGGCTGACCTTCGCGCGCGTGGCGAAAAGGTTTAAGAGGGTATTATCATGAGAGATAAAATCAAGCTGGTATCTACTGCCGATACAGGTTTTTTCTACACCACAACCAAAAACAAACGTACTACTCCAGATAAGCTGGAATTCAAAAAGTACGATCCAGTCGTTCGTAAACACGTGGTGTTTAAAGAGGCAAAAATCAAGTAAATTTTTGCTCGCCTCCGAACGCAAAAAAGCCCCGCATCACGCGGGGCTTTTTTTATTCTCAACACATTTACTTTCCACTGATTGATTTCTATCCTTATTGTTAAGGCGCGCCATCGAGAATGCAATTCGGCTCCCAATACGGCGTTCATCATCGTAATTTTTACACAATAAAGGGTAGACTCTATGACGGTAGTTGTTGAGGATAGCGATATACTGCTCGCTCGCCAGCCAATCTACGACAGAAAACTCAATGTGGTTGCCTACGAGCTTCTATTTCGCGGAGATAGCCTGAACCGTGCAGAAATACTAGACGATGCCAAGGCCAGCTCTGAAGTCCTTATAAACGCTTACGCTTCCAATATTGAGTTGATCACTGCCGGAAACCCTGCATTTGTAAACATGTCGGAACAGCTCATTGCCCTGCCTGACAACCTTCCCTTCCCTAAAGATCACATCGTTTTCGAAATTCTGGAAACCGTTCCAGTGACCCCAAGCCTGGTTAGCTGGGTGAAAAAAACCTCAGCGCAGGGCTATAAAATCGCACTTGATGATTTCAACTATAGTCGTCAATATGATCCATTGCTGCCGCTGGTCGACTATATAAAAATTGACCTGATGGCAATGGATCGCGCTCGACTGCAGCAACACATGAAGCTATTAAAACCCCTTCCTGCAAAGTTGCTGGCGGAAAAAGTCGAGACCCACGAAGAGTTCCAGCATTGTCTAGACATTGGGTTTGAACTTTTCCAGGGCTATTTTTTAAGCCGCCCCAAAATTATGACGGGCAAAAAAATCAAAACCAGTGGCACGATTGCGCTACGTATTCTTCAAGAGCTTCAAGACCCGAATGTAACGCCCGAAAACATAGAGCGGCTGATGACTCAGGATACCGCTCTAACCTACAAATTGTTAAAAATAATCAATTCCGCAGCATTCGGACTGCCCAGAACCATTGAAAGTGTTAAGGAAGCAATTGTATTTATTGGGCTAATGCAGCTTCGTAGTTGGCTTACCCTGTTAGCGTTGAGCAGTGTTTCGGATAAACCATCATCGCTGTTCCAGACCCTGTTTATCCGTGGCCATATGTGTCAAAGTGTCGCCGAAAAGCTAAGGTACCCTAACGGCCATGTATTTTTCACTGCTGGGTTATTCTCAGGTTTAGACGCCGTGCTGGATATGCCTCTCGAAGAAGCACTCTCCTCTATCCCTCTTGCCGACATGGTGCGAGATGGCATCCTGAATAAGTCTGGCGATATTGGTAATATTCTTGATTGTGTACTTGCCTATGAAACCGGGCATTGGGAACGCTGGGATAACATAGTCATTGGCGACAGCAAAAATGTTCAATCCAAGTGCGAGCTATTTAGCCAAGCCTATATTGACAGCGTAACCAAAGCTGAGGAGCTGGCTAAGTCGCTGGGCTAGGTTCTACTCTATCCAAACTCAAGTGCCCACTATTCAACACCTTCACACACCAGCCCGGCTTAACAAAGTGGGTCGTTGTATCTTCAGCAATAATTAACGGCCCCCTTGCGGTGTAACCACTGAACATAGAGCTGCGCTTGATCACGTCAACCTCAGCGCCTTCGCCAACCAGCTTTTGCCTTCCCAATATAATGATATCACTTTGTTTTTCTGCGCAAGGCAAAGATACTGGAGACGCAGGCTGATTCAACTGCACTCGCAAAGTCACTATCTCGATATCCACCGCAAGCTGGTGACCAAATTGATACTTATGTCGTGCGTGAAATGCTATTGATAGTTTTTCAAACGACTCAAACGGCAGGGTAATCGTACTGGTTTGCCCACTGTACCGGCAATCAACACTGCGTATCATCTCTGCACCATCCAGAGCTTGCTTTCCACGTTCTCGGATGATTTGCTGCTCGATGTCGGTAAAGAGCGTATCGATTGCCAATGCATCACAACTAGATAATGTTCAACACCAACTTCGTGACCATTGCCCCCCTTTAGGCGCGACCAGCATCCCAAAAGCCGAAAGCACACCACCAAACTGGGGAATAATGGCTTTACTCATCCCCAGCTTTTCTGCCAATGCGCAAAGGTGCAAACCTCCAGCACCACCAAAACAAACCAAGGTAAAGGTACTCGGAAGCAGACCTCGCTCAACAGACATGACTCGTAAAGCCGCTGCCATATTTTCATTCGCCAGCTCAAGAATACCGCTCGCAGCTTCTTCAACGCTAACCCCAAGCTGCGAAGCAAGCTCAGTCAATGCTCTCTCCGCGCCCTCAAGATTTACAGGCATACCTCCGGCCAATAATGTAAAGTGCGGCAAGTAGCCCAAGTAAAGGTTAGCATCAGTCACCGTAGGTAATTCTCCACCTTTGCCATAGCAAGCTGGCCCAGGCATAGCCCCCGCAGATCCAGGCCCGACGCGCAAACACCCGCCGTCATCAACATGGCCAATCGAACCACCACCCGCACCTATGGTATGCATGTCGACCATAGGGACAGCGACCGGATACTCGCCAATTCTACCCTCTGTGGTCAGACCTATTCCTTGGTTGTATACGGCGACATCCGTAGATGTTCCTCCCATATCAAAGCTAAGCAGGCGCTCTTCCCCCAGTTCACAGGCTAGATAGTTCACCGCAGCAACACCTCCCGCTGGTCCCGATAGTAGTAGCCGGACACTTTGCTCAGCCGCTTGAGCTATATCCAGAGTTTCTCCGCTCGACTGCATCATCGCCATAGTGTAGTTTGGGTGTAGCTGTTTAACACCTTGCTCCAGGCGAAGTAGATATCCTTGCATCAGCGGCCCCAAACAAGCATTAAGCCACGTAGCAATCCCTCGCTCGTACTCTCGGTATTCAGGCAACACTTTAGACGAACGACTGACAAATAGTTGTGGCCAATGTTGATTCAACCACTCCTCCAACGCTAGCTCTTGCTGGTCGTTTACAAAGGAAAAAACCAGATTAATCGCCACTGCAGAGGGACGCTCATGTTTTAGATAGCGATTGAGCAACTCCAAACCTTTAGCCTGTAACACTTGAATATCACAACCATCAGCGGCCGTTCTAGCAGCTACTCCAACGCAACACTCGCTTGGAACAGGCTTTGCTCGCGGTGTCGGTGCTAGCGAATATAGTGACCGACGCTGCTGTCTACCAATACTTAAAACATCTTCTAATCCAACATTGGCAATATAGAGCGTTTTCACGCCTTTGCCTTCTAATGCCGCGTTAGTCGCGACGGTGGAGCCATGTATCATGTCGATAGGGCTATTGGCCAGTCCCAATTCATCCAAGCCTTTTAAAATCGCACGTTCAGGACTATCTGGCGTTGATAGCACTTTATGTGTGATTACTTCACCGTCACGCAAGAGTACAAAGTCGGTAAATGTACCGCCGGTATCGATGCCAATTATACATTTAGTCATGATGCGCAACTCCTTATAGGTGACTCAATAGCCTTGGATAGCTGGTCAAAATAGTTGGTTTAGGTTAATCTCACTGGCTATGACACAATCAACGATGACTCGACGTCACTGGCTGAACCTAATGATATTCGTCACTTTGGTGATGATAATTACCCTGCTGGCGGTCAGTAAGCGATTAAATCATAATACTCTCAACAATAGTAGCGATGTGACTTCGCGGATATTCACAAAGCCTATCCAAAAGCTAGGTATTGATGAGCAGCACCTATCCGAAGATCATACGATTGAAGTATGGCAAAACCTGTCTTATATCAGCCAAAGTAACTACCGTAGCTTGCCTAAAGGGATAACAGAGATAACGGTGTATTATATCGATGGGATGAGCGAATCGTTATTCATTCAGCTATCCCCAAACGCTATATGGCTATACCGTAGCAGTCAATCAGTGGTATACCAGTTAGCTCCTGATCAGCAAGTACAGCAACTTATGAACGAACTGAATCGATAACATGCCCGAGCTTCCAGAAGTTGAAACCATTCGCCGGGGTATTTCTCCAGCAATGACACAAGCAAGCGTCGACGAGATAATCATTCGTCAATCAAAATTGCGTTATCCCGTGCCTTCGCACTTAGCTAAAGAGCTGACTGGCGCAAGGATATTATCCGTTCGTCGCAGGGCCAAATATCTAATTATCCCTACCACAGCAAATAAGTCGTTGATCATTCATCTAGGGATGTCAGGCAAGCTAAGCATAACCTCTCATGCCTCCCCCCAAAAAAAGCACGATCATATTGATCTCATACTAAACAACGGGACATTGATTCGCTATAACGATCCACGGCGCTTCGGCTTTTGGCAATGGGAGAGCGATCCGGAACAACTCGGCTATATTGCTCGCCTAGGCCCAGAACCGACACCGGAAGCTTTTTTTCTGGAAGAATTCATGGCCCAACTCGCACGCCGAAAAGCTGCTATTAAACAGGTTATTATGGATAACCAGGTCGTTGTGGGGGTGGGGAATATTTACGCCAACGAATCTCTTTTTGCCGCAGGTATCAGCCCCAAACGCAGCGCATGCAGTCTTAGTGCTGACGAGGTACACAAGCTCCACCAAGCCATTATACGAGTCATTAGCAAAGCGGTTGACGTCGGTGGAACAACATTAAAGGACTTTTACTCTGCCGATGGAAGCCCGGGCTACTTCGCCCAAGAGCTAATGGTTTATGGCAGACTAAACGCCCCGTGCATGGTCTGCCAAACGCCAATAGAGGCTATTGTTTTAGGGCAGCGCCGGAGCTTCTATTGCCCTAATTGCCAGCAATAATGAAATCGATTAGAACCAGCCTAATCTGAGAATGTTTCTCCCGTTAATGCCTCATATTTTTCCACCAACTGTTCGCGGCTTTCTTTATGATTCGGATCAAGTGGAATACAGTCGACCGGACAAACCTGCTGGCATTGCGGCTCATTATAGTGCCCAACACACTCGGTACATTTATCAGGGTCAATCTCGTAAATAACCTCCCCTTGATATATCGCCTCGTTAGGGCATTCTGGCTCACAAACATCACAATTAATGCACTCATCAGTAATAAATAAAGCCATAAACCTACCTCAATACTCAAGCTTTAGGAAACTTGTGTGCCAACGCCTCCGCGACACACGTAGGTACAAGCGCAGAGACATCACCACGCATGGTCGCAACTTCGCGCACTAAGGTGGAAGAAACAAAAGAGCGATGGTGGCGCGAAGACAAAAATACCGTTTCCAACTGCTCGTTTAAATGATAATTCATATTCGCCATCTGCTGTTCGTATTCATAATCCGCTACACCACGCAGCCCACGCAATAAAACGGTCGCTTCGTACTTTTGAGCTAAGTCGACCAACAGCCCTCGAAAGCTGACCACATCAACACGTGGCTCATCTTTGAATGCCTGCTTGATCAAGCCAACACGTTCTTCAAGAGAAAAACATGGCGCTTTACTTTTGCTATCAGCAACAGCTACCACGACATGCTCAAACAAATGCAAACCTCGACGGATAATGTCCTGATGACCCAGAGTTATGGGATCAAAAGTACCTGGATATATGGCTTTATGCACCTTAACAACCTTGGTGGTACTGAGCGCTAAACTCGGCAACAGAATCAATGAACACGCGTACATTTTCAGGATCGATATCTGGGTGAATACCATGACCCAGATTAAAAACGTGCCCACTGCCTTTACCATAACTTTTCAGTATGCGCTTTACTTCTTCCCTGATCCGCTCGGGGGTTCCGTAGAGCATTGAAGGGTCCATATTACCCTGCAGTGCCACCTGACCATCAACCAGGGTGCGAGCCGTTTCCAAATCGGTTGTCCAGTCAACACCAAGGGCATCACAACCGCTTCTGGCCATTTGATCCAACCACTGGCCTCCGTTCTTGGTAAATAACGTTACGGGAACCTTGCGTCCTTCGTTCTCACGATTTAAGCCAGCAACGATTTTTGTCATATAGAATAGAGAAAACGCTTTATAGTCTCTCGGCGTTAATACTCCGCCCCAGGTATCAAAAATCATTAATGACTGAGCGCCATTTGCGACCTGAGCGTTGAGATAGTCAATAACCGAATCTGCCAGTTTATCCAGTAGAAGGTGAAGCGCCTCCGGATGACGATACATCAGCTCCTTCGTGTAGCGAAACGTCTTGCTACTGCCACCTTCACACATGTAGGTCGCCAGAGTCCAAGGGCTTCCTGAAAAGCCAATCAATGGAACTCGACCATCAAGCGCACCACGGATAGTTTTCACCGCATTCATCACATAACCTAACTCATCCTCAGGATCAGGTACTGGAAGTTTTTCGATATCACTCATACTACGGAGTGGTCGTTCAAATTTTGGCCCCTCGCCCGTTTCAAAATAAAGCCCCAATCCCATCGCATCAGGAATGGTTAAAATATCCGAAAACAAGATAGCAGCATCCAAGGGATAGCGTTCCAGTGGCTGCAGTGTGACTTCACAGGCCAACTCTGCATTGCGACACAGGCTCATAAAATCGCCAGCTTTGGCTCGAGTAGCCCTGTATTCTGGCAAATAGCGCCCTGCTTGTCTCATCATCCAGACAGGTGTACGGGGCACGGGTTGCTTGGCTAATGCTCGCAAGTATAAGTCGTTTTTTAGATCGGTCATGCTATTGCCTCATACAGCACAAAGCCGGGATAACCCCGGCTTTCATGCTAATAGTATTCACTAAGCGTGAGTAACGTTAATTAAACTTCAAGAAAGTCCAGTATTCCCTCTGCTGCCTGACGTCCTTCATAAATTGCGGTAACAACCAGATCAGAGCCGCGAACCATATCCCCACCAGCAAATACTTTTTGATTGCTGGTCTGGAACTTGAATTCACTATCTTCCGGCGCAACAACACGCCCCCACTGATCCGTGTCAATCCCAAACTCCGAAAACCAGGGTTGAGGGCTAGGCTGAAAACCAAATGCGACTAGCACCGCATCACAGTCGATAACTTCTTCAGAACCAGGAATTGCTTCGGGTCGACGGCGACCACGCTCATCCGGCTCACCCAGCTGAGTTTTTACAACTTTTACCGCTTTAACCTGGCCATTTTCACCTATTATTTCGATAGGCTGACGGTTCCACATGAATTCTACGCCTTCCTCTTTCGAGTTAGCTACTTCACGCTTAGATCCAGGCATATTCTCTTCGTCACGGCGATAGAGGCATTTTACACTTTCTGCGCCTTGACGTAATGCGGTTCTATTACAATCCATCGCAGTATCGCCACCACCTAGAACAACAACCCGCTTGCCAGCCAAATCAATAAACTCAGAGGCATCGCCCTCATAACCCAAGTTACGATTTACATTAGAGATCAAGTAAGGTAGCGCTTCGTAAACTCCTGCCAAGTCCTCACCATCAAAGCCACCTTTCATGTACTTATAGGTACCCATGCCAAGGAAAACAGCATCATAATCGTCAATTAGGCTCTGGAAGCTAACATCTTTACCCACTTCAGTGTTCAAAACGAACTCAACGCCCATATCTTCAAAGACTTCGCGTCGACGAGAAATAACATCTTTCTCTAATTTGAATTCAGGAATACCGAAGGTCAATAAACCACCTATCTCCGGGTATTTATCAAAGACAACAGGCGTGACGCCATTGCGAACCAGGATATCAGCAGCGCCCAGGCCAGCGGGACCAGCACCAATAATCGCGACTTTTTTTCCTGTTTTAACAACATTCGAAAGATCAGGCTTCCACCCCATTTCAAACGCCGTATCGGTAATATATTTTTCCACCGCACCAATGGTAACGGCACCGAATCCATCATTCAGAGTACAAGCACCTTCACACAGCCGGTCTTGTGGACAAACACGACCACAAACCTCAGGCAATGTATTGGTACTATGAGATAACTCAACCGCCTCTTTAATATTGCCTTCTGCAGCAAGCTTCAACCAGTTTGGGATGTAGTTATGCACTGGACATTTCCACTCACAATACGGGTTCCCGCACTCCAAACAACGATCGGCTTGCTCACCAGCTTGGGGTTCATCAAATGGCTCGTAGATCTCGGCGAACTGCTTAACCCTAACGTCGGCAGCAATTTTAGGTGGATCGACACGCTCCACATCCAGAAATTTAAAAACGTCTTGTTTTTGACCCATGTCAGAACTCCCGTTTAACTTACTGCACTAACGCGCAAAATATCGCGCTGAGAGTCAAGTAGACTATACAAATCAGCTGCCTTCGGCTTGACCAGTTTAAACTGCGCAGCAACGCTCTCAAAGTTATCTAGCAGGTATTGACCCCATTGGCTTCCCGTATGTTTTACATGCTGCTCAATCACCGCTTTCAAATGCTCGTGATGAGCTGACAAACGGCCATCAGAGAATGAAAGCAACTCAATGAATTCAGGGTTATAGCGAGATTCAAGCTTGTCTACTGCATCATATACATAGGCAAAGCCACCTGTCATTCCCGCGCCGAAGTTGACGCCCGTTTCACCAAGGACGACGATGCTGCCACCAGTCATATACTCACAGCAATGGTCACCAACCCCCTCCACTACAGCATGAGCACGGGAGTTACGTACACCAAAACGCTCCCCAGCTATACCAGCAGCGTATAAATGCCCACCGGTGGCGCCGTATAGACAGGTGTTGCCGATAATTGCGGTTTCATTGGACTTGAACTCGCTTACTTTTGGTGGGTAAATCGCCAGCAAACCACCGGCCATCCCCTTTCCAACATAATCATTGGAATCGCCTTCCAGGTACATATGAAGGCCACCGGCATTCCATACACCAAAGCTTTGTCCTGCCGTTCCCGTCAGCTTAATTGTGATCGGAGCATCATTCATTCCATGGTTACCGTAACGAACGGCGATTTCACCAGACACGCGTGCACCAATGGAGCGATTAAAGTTTTTCACGTTAAATGAGAATTCGCCACCTGACTTAGCTTCGATAGCCGAGAGGGTCTGCGCGACCATCTCTTCTGCCAGCTCGCCCTTATCGTAAGGCTCATTCTTCTCTACCTGACAAAACAGCGGAGTCTTATCGTTAAAGTATGACGTGTCCAGGATATTAGACAGATCCAGAGCTCGCTGCTTATCGGTTGTGCCTTCGATAACTTCCAATAGGTCAATCCGACCAATCAGCGCCTCTAAACTGGCCACGCCCAACTTAGCTAGCCACTCTCGGGTCTCTTCAGCAATAAAATTGAAATAGTTCATGACCATTTCTGGCAAACCAATGAAGTGATCACGTCGCAACTTATCGTTTTGGGTTGCAACACCGGTAGCACAGTTATTTAAATGGCAAATACGCAGGTACTTACAACCTAACGCGACCATTGGCCCTGTTCCAAAACCAAAACTTTCAGCCCCAAGGATTGCTCCTTTGACAACATCCAGCCCTGTTTTCAGGCCACCATCTACTTGTACTCGAATTTTATCGCGCAAGTGATTTGATACCAGAGACTGCTGAGTTTCTGCAATCCCAAGCTCCCATGGAGTTCCTGCATATTTGACCGATGTAAGAGGACTCGCACCTGTTCCACCATCGTAACCAGAAATAGTCACCAGATCAGCATATGCTTTGGCCACACCAGCAGCAATGGTTCCAACTCCTGGCTCGGCAACCAGTTTAACCGAAACTAATGCACTAGGATTAACCTGCTTCAGGTCGTAGATCAACTGAGCCAAATCTTCAATCGAATAAATATCATGGTGCGGTGGTGGTGAAATGAGCGTAACACCTGGTACCGAATAACGTAATTCAGCAATCATCTGGCTTACTTTATGCCCAGGAAGCTGTCCGCCTTCACCTGGCTTAGCTCCTTGAGCGACTTTAATTTGAATAACCTCAGCATTACGCAGGTAATGTGGTGTTACACCAAACCGGCCAGATGCGACCTGCTTGATTTTCGACATTCGCTCTGTGCCATAGCGATCAACAGACTCGCCACCTTCACCAGAATTTGAACGTCCGCCTAAGCGATTCATTGCTACAGCCAGCGCCTCATGAGCTTCTTTCGATAAAGCCCCCAATGACATTCCAGCAGAATCAAATCGTTTCACTATAGCCTCAACAGGCTCGACCTCGTCAAGAGCAATGCTGCTTACGTCCTCTCGCAGTTTCATCATGTCACGAAACATAGCAACAGGACGAGAGTTTACGATTTCAGCGTATTCTTTGTATTTAGCGTACGAGCCTGTTTTAACGGCTTCTTGGATGGTACTTACCACATCAGGGTTATACGCATGGTACTCACCGCCGTGGATATACTTCAGTAGCCCACCCTGCTCTATTCGTTTTCTTGGAAGCCAAGCATGGCGACTCAGTGCGACTTGATCAGCCTGAATATGCTTAAACTGCGCGCCCTGAACGCGACTTGCTACGCCTTTAAAACAAATGCTAGTTATTTCATCATGCAGCCCAACAGCTTCAAACAGTTGCGCACCGCGATAGCTACTGATACAAGATATACCCATCTTGGACATGATTTTGAGTAAGCCTTTGTTGATTCCTTTACGGAAGTTAGCAAAAGCTTTCTCCGGTGCTGTAGTGCTTTCTCCTGCGCGATACATGTCGCATAGAACGCTGTATGCAAGGTAAGGGTATACAGCCGTCGCACCAAAACCGAGCAATACTGCAAATTGATGTGGGTCTCGAGCGGACCCAGTTTCTACCACGATATTGGAATCGCAGCGAAGTCCCTGCTCGACCAAGCGATGATGAACAGCCCCGGTAGCCATAGCGGCTGGCACTACATAACTATCTTTGGAGATATTCTTATCGGATAACACGATAACAATAACACCATCACGGGCGGCCTTTTCTGCAGCATCAGCAATATCGACTACCGCCTGCTGAAGTGATGTTGATTTATCAACATTAAGCGAAATCACAACCTCTTTATATCGACTATCCTTCAACTCTAACAGCTGTTTAAACTCGCTGTTGGTCAGTACAGGCGAATCCAGGAGCATCCGGTAAGCATGGCCTTTGGTCTCTTCAAATATATTGAGCTCTTGACCAATACAGGTTTCCAAAGACATAACTATCGCTTCGCGCAGAGGATCGATAGGCGGGTTAGTCACCTGGGCAAATTGTTGACGGAAATAGTCATAAACCGAACGCTTTTGCTTTGACAACACCGCCATCGGCGTGTCATCGCCCATACTCCCTACAGCCTCTTGTCCTTTATCACCAAGAACTCCGACAACCTGATCTCTTTCTTCAAAAGTGACTTGAAACAGTTTTTGCTGAACAGCGACATGCTCAGGGTCGTAGGCTTCAGCAAATGCAGTCTCATCGCCTTCTTTCGAGATGATGCGCTCAGAGTGCTCTTCAAGCCATTCTCGATAAGGAAAGCGCGTTTTTAATTCGTGGTCGATATCGCGGCTACGATACAATTTGCCTGTTTCGGTATCCACAACCAACATTTGGCCAGGCCCTACTCGCCCTTTATCAACTACATCTTCCGCCTTGTACTCCCACACCCCAATCTCTGAAGCTAGAGTAATCATTCGATCCTTGGTAATAACATAGCGTGCCGGTCGCAAACCATTACGGTCAAGATTACAGGCAGCATAACGGCCATTGGTCATTACGATACCAGCAGGCCCGTCCCAAGGCTCCATATGCATGGAGTTGAACGAATAAAACGCCTTGAGTTCGTCATCAATATCGGGATGATTTTGCCAGGCAGGAGGAAGCAACAGACGCATTGCGCGATATAGGCTCATACCACCAGCCAAGAAAACTTCCAGCATGTTATCTAGCGATGAAGAGTCGGAGCCATCACGGTTAACCAAAGGTCGAATATCTTTTAGTCCGGGCAGAAGGTCAGTTTCAAATTTAGCTTGACGTGCCAATGACCAGTTTCTATTGCCAGCAATGGTATTTATTTCACCATTATGTGCTAGGAAACGAAATGGCTGAGCCAAACGCCATTGTGGTAGCGTGTTTGTGGAGAACCGTTGGTGGAAAACGCAAACCGCCGATGCCAAGCGTTGATCAGCAAGATCCAAATAGAATTTTGGCAGATCCTCTGGAATGACAAGGCCCTTATAAACAATGACCAACCCCGATAGACTAGGTACATAAAAGTCTTTATCATCTGCTAAGAGTTTTTCTGCAGACCGACGCGCAAGAAAGAGCTTTCGCTCTAATTCAAAGGCATCCATGTCGTCAGGACAGTTAATGAGTACCTGCTCAAAATCAGGCAAGGTTGCCAAACCAATTTCACCACATACAGAGCTATCAACCGGAACGCTACGCCAAATGGCGACTTCAAGGTCTTGCTTTGTTATCTCCTGAGACAGTACATTTTTAGCATGCTGCGCTTTGTCTGCGTCCTTACTAAGGAAAACCATGCCAACACCAAAGTTTTTCGAAAGCTCAGCGCCAAGATCTTGGGCTGCCTCACGAAAAAAGGCTTCTGGTTTCTTCATTAACAATCCACAACCGTCGCCCGTCTTACCGTCAGAGGCAATACCACCTCGATGGGTCATTCGAGCAAGCGCTTCAATAGCAGTCTCGACCAAGTGGTGGCTTGCTTGGCCATCCATTTGGGCGATAAGGCCAAAACCACAGTTGTCTCGTGTTTGTTCTGGCTGATACAAACTCATTAGCAAATCTCCCTGGTGTCAAATTGGACAGGCGCGCCATATTATCGGACAGATCCTGTCCAGGGGAATTTATAGATATATTCGAGGGAACGGCGGATCTTACCTTGATTATTGATTTAGAGCAATAATCATTTGTTAACTGCCGTCTAGGGAAGCGTGAATATCAGAAAGGCGTTTGGTCAAACTATCACTACCCAGTTTAGGTCTCAACTCGACCTTCGCTGCCTTAAGTGCTTCTTTTTTTGTAGAAAATATTCCGACAACAACTGCAAAGTATACTTTATCTTTGACCTTCCGACGATAGACATATGCAGTTTCGGGCAGACTGTGTTTTTCTATATATTTTTTTGCAGCACTTAAGGATGCCATAGCAATCACCTGATTGGTATAACTCTCTTTGGCCTGCTCCAAAAGAAATAACTCGTCTACAGTATAGCGATTAGATAGTTCTGCAGCCGGTACTGCCGCCTCTTTTTGTTCAGCTGGTGCTTGTATTCCTGTTGCCGTAGCAGGAGCAGGTATGCTAGTAGCTACCTGTGCAGAAGAATCGGACTGTGTAGAAAAATCGGAACTAGTCTCAACAATAACTTCTGGTGCGGTGGCCGTAATATTCGCCTTCGGCTTCTCTACTGATGAATTGCCCGTTGCGCTGCCCTCAGAGTCAGATTTATCTATTGTAATTTTGGCCGTATCAACAGCTTCTTCTTGCTTATCAATAATTTTATTATTTGTGGATTTGGTGGGGGATTGCTGACTAGCTTTTCTATTTTCATCAGCAACGGAATGGGGATAAAGAGAGCTCCGCTCCACATTAGTAGCAACAGACTCTATTGGCTCTCTGTCAGCCAATCGTTTACGTAGCTCAATATTCTTCTCCATAGAATCATTGGGTATTTCAATAATAAAATATAAGCTTATTGATATAATCAATCCGATACTGTAATAGACATAAGTTAACCATCGAGCCTTTTGTCTTACCTCAAGTTCATAGCCTGAAACTAGCTTACCTATCGCCTCATTTAGCTTAGAGAATGCTCCGTTAGTATTTGCATATAATAATGACAGAGTTGTTTCATTAGCATCTATCCTTGCTCCTGTATGAGAGTGATTGAGCTGATATTTGATATAGTTAACTAGCTCTTCTTTGTTTATACCCTTTAATCGTATGAAATGAAGCTGCGAGCTCAACCGCTCAAAATCCGTTAGCCTGCGTAAATTGACCTCAAGCGTTGGCTTTCCTGTTAATACGAAACGGGTTGTTAGCTTATTCGCTTTTTTCTGTAGCAGAATAAATGTTGCTACCAACGCCAGGCATTCAAGACTAAGAGCTTCAGCGTCATCAATAACAACAATAACTGGGCTATCGCTTTGATAACCATCAAGAATTGAAATAAACCATTGATCGTAATTTTCCAACTTGGTCGGGGGCTTGATGTGCAGCTGTAAACATAAATGTTGAATCAATAATTCTCGGCTACTTACATCAGTCGCTTCCAACAAATGCCAAGACAGGCCTGAGTTCTCTGCTTTTAGCCAATCCACAAAAGAAGTTTTGCCAATCCCTTCAACACCGGAAACCACCAATGACAAGTCGCTATACGACAACATGTGAGCTAGGAAATCGCGATGTTTCAGCATTTCCTTAGAGATAAATGGAGGGGGTCCGGAGCTCCCAGCCTTAGAGCGAGTGCTAGCATAAGAGCTCGAATTCATAGATTATCTAGCCGCGTCTATCGCCCTATCGATTAATAGCCGATCAACATTCTCCGCTATTTTTGACGTACCAATACTCGTCGGCAATATGAGTCGTAACGTGCCATCCAAAACCTTTTTATCTACAGCCATTAGCTCGAAAAAACGTTCATTAGATATATTTCCTGGTACATATATCGGTAGCTGCGCAGCGACTAATAGGTCTTTGATCCGCTTGACCATCTCCTTTGTGATTAGCCCTAACGACTCAGACGTCAATGCAGCAATATGGGTGCCCACAGCCACGGCTTCACCATGAAGCATGACACCATAGCCAAGAGCAGTCTCAATAGCGTGGCCAAATGTATGCCCTAAATTTAGTAGGGCTCGGGAACCGTGCTCTTTTTCATCCTGAGCCACTATCTCAGCCTTAATCTGACAAGAGCGCTTAATTGCGAATATCAATGCTTCAGGGTCAAGGGCGATTAGCTTACCAATATTCTTTTCAAGCCAATCGAAGAAATTTTGGTCGTAAATAATTCCATATTTAATCACTTCAGCAAGACCTGCAGACAGCTCTCGTTGCTCAAGGGTTTCTAGCACTAGCAAATCCGCAATAACTGCTCTTGGCTGATAAAACGCTCCAATCATATTCTTGCCCAATGGGTGATTAACCGCAGTTTTCCCGCCAACGGATGAATCGACCATAGATAGTAGCGTAGTAGGCACTTGGATAAAATCAACGCCACGCTGATAGCATGCTGCGGCAAAGCCTGCCATATCACCGATCACTCCTCCCCCTAAAGCAACGACCGTTGTAGTGCGATTGTGTTTTTGCTTCAGAAGCTCGGAAAAGATATTATCGAGCGTGCTCAACGATTTGTACTCTTCACCATCAGGCAAAATAATGCTATCAACAACCTTAAACTTTCCACTATCAGTTAATGTAGCATTAAGGCTTTCTAAATAAAGAGGTGCGATAGTTTCGTTAGTTACGATTGCTATTTGATTGCCACGAACATGCTCAACATAAAGCCCTAGCTCATTATAAAGACTAGAGCCGATGTAAATGGGGTAAGAGCGCTCACCCAAATCGACATTGATAGTTTGCATTACGCGAGATTTTCCAATTGATTAATAATCTTAGATGAAACAGTGCGAATTCCTTGCTCATCAGTTTCCATCACAATATCTGCCACTTCCTCATAAAGAGGGCCACGTTTATCCATTAGATCGATTAACGTCTGCTTGGGGTCGTCTGTTTGTAACAAAGGACGCGATTTATCACGCCAAGTACGCTCAACCTGCTGATCAATGGTAGCCTTTAGATACACAACTGTGCCACGGGCGCTCAAAAAACGCCGGTTATCAGCAGATATTATTGCGCCACCTCCAGTCGCCAGAACGACACCTTGACGCAAGGTCAACTCATCGATCATCTGGGTCTCGCGCTTACGAAAACCGGCTTCCCCTTCGACATCGAATATCCAAGAGATATCTGCTCCAGTGCGTTTTTCGATTTCTTTATCTGAATCGACAAAATCTAACCGAAGTTGCTTAGCAAGCTGTTTCCCTATGGTACTTTTACCTGCGCCCATCGGGCCAATAAGAAATATATTTTTTCGTCCTAGCATTTACCTATTCGTCAATTGAAATTGTTAAGTATCTAGAAACTAAAAACGCTGACTATGAAATAGTCAGCGTTTTTAACGCTATCGCTTGAGAGCTACTAATTGAGCGCTTGATCAATAATCTTCGGTGTAATAAAGATCAGCAATTCACGTTTATCATCTATCTTAGACTTACGTTTAAATAGCCACCCTACTGCAGGTAGATCACCAAGCAAAGGGGTTTTATCCAAGCTATTGTTCTTAGTTTGAGTGAATACGCCGCCTAACACAATAGTTTCGCCATTATCAACCAGTACTTGCGTCGCAATCTCTTGCGTATTAATAGTTACAAACTGACCATTACCGATAGCAACATTTGTTCCCCTAGTATCCTGATTTACTACCAAATCCATAATGATTCGCTCATCAGAGGTAATTTGGGGAGTAACTTTTAGACTAAGTACTGCTTTCTTAAACGCTATCGCAGTAGCCCCGCTAGCCGTTGCAACAGGGTAAGGTATTTCTTCACCGGCTTCGATGTATGCTTCTTGTTTGTCGGCGGTGAGCAGCTTAGGACTCCCGACAACTTCACCAGCACCTTCAGTTTCTAGAGCAGACAATTCCAAGTCCAATAACAAGTTATCACCTAAACGCCACAACTCAAACCCTATACTCGACGCTTGCGGGTTTGCAGCAGGTAAGTTGACATTCAAAGAGTCGTTAGGATCGAATTCAAAGCCTTCTCCCGTTAAGTCAAGTTGACGGAATCCGTTGATAAACTCATTTGCAGACGTCAAGTTACCGGCACTGGAGTAGTTGGTATTGGTACCTATTTGTGTTCCACTGAGACCAAGTCGCGCACCAAACTCTTCGGTAAATTCTTCAGTTGCTACTACAATGCGTGACTCGATCAAAACTTGCTCAACAGGAATGTCGATTTGACGAATAAGTGTACGTATTTCGCTTAATCTATCGGCAGTTTCTCGCACAATCAAGGTGTTGGTTCTTGCATCAACATTCACGGTACCGCGAGCTGAAAGCAGTCCACCACCGTCACTTTCTTCTCCTCCACCTCCAGAAGAGCCACCTTCATCCTCAAGCAAGGCCTTGATTTCCGCTGCATTCGCATAATTAATTTCTATATACTCTGTATATAACTGAGCAATCTGCTCTTGTTGTTGAGTAGCCTCAGCCAATTGTCGCTCTTGAGCAGCTAACTCATCTGTTGGCGCGACCATTAGCACATTACCATTCTGGCGCTTATCAAGCCCTTTAGTTTTAAGAATAATATCCAGTGCCTGGTCCCAAGGAACGTTATTTAGACGCAATGTTATACGACCATTAACAGAGTCACTCGCCACAAGGTTTAGCTCAGTCAAATCAGCAATCAACTGCAAAACCGCCCTTACCTCAATATCTTGGAAATTTAATGACATTTTCTCGCCAGTATACTGAAACTCAGCTTGGGCTCTTATGTCTTCCTCTTCCTCAGTCAGAGGCTTAACTTCAACAATGAAGGTATTGCCCGACTGGTAAGCAATGTGAGTGTAGTCCTCAATTGGGTCTATTACTAAGCGAGTACCATTCTGGCGCCCCTTAAACTGAATAGTACCAACCGGAGTAGCAAAATCAGTAACATCCAATCTTCTCAGCAAATCAGGGTTTGCATTGGCATCAGGAAAATCAACAACTACAGCGCCCCCTTCCTGGCGCATATCAGCGGTCACAGTGGTATTGCGCAATGTAACCATTACACGGCCACTTCCGGCCTCACCTCTCCTGAAATCAAAGGCCTGTATATCATGATTCGAGTAAGTTTCATTCTCCGCTTTGGCTGGCATTGCCTTATTGGCTGGCAGTACCTTAGAAGCAGAAGAGACTTTTACAGGTTGAGCGACGTCACTGCCTCCAGAAACATTTTTGTCAGGGTTACTTCCCCCAACAACCAATTTATAACTGGCGCCATCTGCTTGAGTTGCGTAAGGCACCATATTCGATAACCCGACGACAACCCTTGTTTTACCACCAGCCTCTACGGCGGTGATATTTTGGGTTGCTCCAACATTAACGCTTTGAGTTTTTAGGCGAACCGCACTAGAAACGCCCTCAAAATCCAAGACAATTCGTGCGGGGTTCTCCGTCGTGAATATTCTCGGTTCCTGCGTACTCTCGTCCAGAGACAAGGTAAAAGAGACCTGATCTCCCGGCAGTACATTATAGTCTACAGACTCTAGGACTGCAGCGTCCACCAAACCGACTGATGTAGCCAAACTGGTCAAGAGGGCCAAGCATTGGTGTTTTGTTTTTCTGAATTTTTTATTAATCATAGCCTTGCTGCTCATTGCTAATATACTCCTGGCTACTCTTCTGCCAACGTTAGGGTAACTAATCGCTCTTTCCAACAACCTTTGCCATCCGGAACAATTTCGACAATATCGATAGTAGTTTCAGTAATCTCAGAGATCATTCCGTTATTCCTTCCTAGGTGATTACTTACTTGGACTTTATAGACGATTCCCTCTTTGTCTTTCACCAAGCCATAATATCCGTCCCCTACACTAACAGTTCCGGCCATAGCCAAGGTGTCGATTTCGAACCGCTCCAACTCTTCCTTAGGTCTATCCTTGTCAGGGTGAGGGCATTCTGTCGGTCCACCTTCGGTCAGAGGTTGCTCCTCAGGCTCGTTGTGAACAAAGGGGCTTCTCAAGTCAGAAGCTGCGTATTCAAACCCCGGAAACGTTTTGATTTCAGGAATCTTTGGTATTGGACCACCTGGCCGCTTTTTAATGTCTGATACATAGCTCTTTAGATCAGACATATCATCCTGTAAGCAACCAGTAAACAACACCGACAAGCCCAGCAGAGTAACAACTTTAATCATTTTTACATTCATTATTATCACCCTTCAGAGTCATAACGATAAGTCTTTGCCGTGATAGACATGTCTAATTCATCGCTATTCTTCGATTTTGATAATTTAAAATTATGCAGGGTAACAATCCGAGGTAATTGCGCAACCTCACTAACAAAGTCCCCGATGGAATGATAGTTGCCACTAACTTGAATTTCGATAGGAAGCTCCTTATAAAAATCAACGCTACGCTCACCTTGCAGTTGAATTTTATTAAAACTTAAACCGCTGGTTGCACCAACATAGGATATGTCTTCCAGCAATCCAGGAACTTCTGTTTTCTTTGGCAACTGTTGGAGTAAGACGCTGAAGCTTTCCTCCATATCTTTCATTTGTGCTCTGTAAGCTTCCAGGTTAGCTGCTTTCTTTTGTTTGGTTTCGAAAACGGCTCTAAGCTCACTCTCTTTTTTCTGCACGCTATCGAGTTCTACCAACTTGTCTTTAACAAAAAACCAATACCCCGCCCCAATAACTGCCGCCATTCCGACTAGAATGACAAATAAGCGACCAAAAAATGGCCAAGACCCCATATTATTGAAGTCTAGCTCATTTAACTTCTGAATCTCTTGTCCTATATCCATAGATGCTAAACCCCACTTTTGTTATTCATCTTTATCCGTCTCAGATTTTGCAAGAGACACGGTTAGCTCATAGTTATTTAGCGCTTCATCATTTTTCTGTTGAGAAATAAACTTCAAATCCGGTTTGCCGTAGACCTCTGATTCATCGAGGTTTCGCATAAATTTGGCTACACGAGTATTTGCTCCAGCCAGCCCCTTAACCACCAATGTCTGCTGGTTACGGGAAATCTCAGAAACTGATACTTCGCTAGGCATGACCCGAACCATCTCATCGAAAAGACGTACAATCTCAGGACGGCTTTTTTCAAGTTGTTGGATGATATTCATTCGAGTTTCAAGCTCTTCACGCTTTTTCTCCAGTTCCTGTATTTCTTTAATCTGCTTATCTAATACGGCAATTTCTTGCTCAAGGAACTTATTTCTTGCGTTCTGGTTGTTGATTTGACCTTGCACAAAGCTGAATCCGCCGAACGCGATTAGCGCAGCTACAACGACACTTACACCGAGCTGAGTCAGATACTGATTTTGCAGCTCTCGCCGACGCTCTTCACGCCAAGGTAGCAGGTTTATATTTGCCATTACACGAAACTCCTTAATGCTAAGCCACAACAAATCATTAAGGCAGGAGCATCTCCACTCAGCGCCTGAGCACTTACTCCAGGAGCCAACGCCATATCACCAAAAGGATTGAACACTTTGGTTGGAATACCTAGACGCTCTTCAACCACTTCAGCAATACCAGCTAAGGCTGAAGTGCCACCAACCAGAACCAGCTGACCAATATCCCCAGACTGGTTTGATGAGTAATAGAATTGGAGGGAACGGCTTACCTGCTGGGCTACGCTTTCTTTAAATGGCAGCAGGACTTCGGCCTCATAGTCATCGGGTAGTCCACCCTGCTTCTTGGCTAATCCGGCTTCTTCATAGGAAAAGCCATAACGGCGCTGAATGTCTTCAGTTAACTGGCGACCTCCGAATACCGTTTCGCGGGTATATATGGTTTGTCTGTCTCTAACCACGCTTAAGGATGTCATCGTTGCTCCAATATCGACGAGAGCGATATTGGTTTCTTCATCAATATCTCCAGAAGGAGAAAGCGCGTTATAGGCCCGCTCTATGGCATAAGCTTCGATATCTATAATCTTGGCTGTTACACCAGCACGCTCTAACACTTCCACTCGCGCATCAACGTTTTCTATGCGTGAAGCGGCTAGAAGAACATCCACTTCATCAGGGCTGGTTGGAGATGGGCCAATCACGTCGAAGTCTATTCTCACTTCTTCGAGGGCATATGGAATGTACTGATCGGCCTCGATCATAATTTGCTTTTCCATATCATCTTCACTGAGGCCAGCATCCATTTGGATGGTTTTAGTAATAACAGATGAACCAGCAACCGCGACAGCGCCTAGCTTGGTACCCGGCTTGCAGCGAGCGACGGCTCGTTGCAAAGCTGTTCCTACTGTATCAATATCCTTAACATCGCGCTCGACAACAGCGCCAACGGGAATGGGTTCAACTGCATATTTCTCGACACGAAATCGACCCCCGACGCGTCCTAGTTCCAGGACCTTCACCGCAGTCGAACTGATATCGATCCCAAGATAATTTTGAGACTTCCTGCTAAAAAACATAGCTCACCGCTCGCTAGGTTATTAGTTGTTATTTATTGTTGTAAAGCTTTTGGCATTTCTGCTCTAGTGAACATTATGGCAAGTCTTCACACAGTATCAAGGAAAATATAGCAAATTTTGAACAAAGTTGAACTTTTACAGGTATACTACGTTCGCAAATTAATGGCCTTTTTTCGTATCTCAGAGCCAAAGGACAACTTTTCATAACATATGCAACGCTTTTTAACTATTTTACGCTGGTTTCTTATCCTCTGCTTGGTTGGAATGATTACTGGCGCCATTGCAGGTTATTTCGTTTATCGCCACTACGCCAAGGACTTACCTGACGTAGAAACGCTTAAAGATACGCGATTACAAACACCGTTGAGAATATATTCGCGAGACGGGGATTTGATTGCGGAGCATGGAGAAAAAAAGCGTATACCTGTTCCGATCGAAAACACCCCAGCAAGACTGATTGATGCATTTCTAGTCACTGAAGACCAGCGTTTTTACTACCATATTGGCGTCGACTTCAAAGGGATTTTGCGCGCAATTGTTGCTGATATTTTAACGAATAGCCCTCGCCAAGGTGCAAGTACCATTACCATGCAAGTAGCACGTAATTTCTTTTTGACTCGAGAAAGGACCATCTCCCGCAAACTTAGAGAAATTATTCTTGCGATAAGAATAGAGCAGGTATTGTCCAAAGACGAAATTCTTGAACTCTATCTCAACAAAATATTCCTTGGCCATAGAGCCTACGGTATCGGTGCTGCCGCTCAAGTATATTACGGTAAAGATGTTAATGAATTAACCCTGCCAGAAATGGCTATCATTGCAGGATTACCCAAAGCCCCTTCGACCTATAACCCTATCAGCCATCCAGAGCGTGCTAAAGAGCGCAGAAGGCACGTGTTGCGCAGATTGTACGTAGAAGAAGTCATTTCAGAGGACGAATACCGCAACGCATTAGATGCCCCGGTGGCAACTTACTACCACGGATCAGAAATTGCCTATAGTGCTCCCTATATTGCAGAAATTGGTCGCCGCTTCGCCAAAGAGACTTTTGGCGAGATAGCCTTTACCGATGGATACGAACTTTATCTATCAATGGATAGCGCCTCACAACGATCAGCCATTGACGCAATGCACAAAGGCCTTCAAGAATATGATCGGCGCCATGGTTATAAAGGGCCAATCAGTCAGGTGTCGAGCCAGGATAACGATGAACGTATAGCTCAATTGAATACTATTGCTCGGATTGGCTCCTTGCAACCAGCCATTGTCATCGAGGTAAAGGATAAGTCAGCAACGCTCTTGACCAGAGATTCTTTGCAAATATCCCTAGAATGGACAGGAATCAGCTGGGCTAAGAAATATATTAGTGATAACAGATATGGTAACGCGCCGAAGCAAGCCAGCGATGTGTTATCACAAGGTGATATTGTCTACGTCTACCAAGAGGGCGAATCATGGCAGCTTGGGCAACTACCAGAGGTACAAGGCGCTTTCGTTGCTATGGACCCTTATACTGGGTACGTAAAGGCCTTGGTTGGTGGCTATGACTACTTCGAAAGTAAGTTTAACCGAGCCACCCAAGCTCTCCGCCAACCAGGTTCAAATATCAAGCCATTTGTATACGCTGCTGCCTTCGACAAGGGGTTTACTCCGGCAAGCCTCATCAATGACGCACCGATTAGCTTTTACGATCAGCAGCTGGAAGCAGAGTGGAGACCAGAAAATGCTGGCGGGAAATTCCGAGGCCCAACAAGGCTGCGTGTTGCGCTGAGAAACTCCACGAACCTTGTGTCAGTCAGGCTACTCGAGGCCATGGGGATAGAGCACGCAATAAATTACCTTGAAAGTTTAGGCTTTGAGCGATCAGAGCTTCCTCGTAATGCGACACTCGCTTTAGGCACCATGTCCATCACCCCCTTAGAACTGGTTTCTCACTATGCGACTCTCGCCAATGGCGGCTATAAAGTTGAGCCTACTTTGATTGATAGAGTCACCGATACAGATGGCAATGTGCTTTATCAAAGCGCGCCCGTTCAGGTTTGTACTAACTGCTTGCCGTATGCATCTCAACAAGCATTATGTGAAACAGCAAAAAGCGCATCTGCGGATGATGCAGATGACCTTCCCCCTGTTTGCCAGTCACTTGTACCAGAACAACAACGAGCGAAACGCGTTATGGCTCAGGATACCGCCTTTCTAATTGACAACCTGTTAAAAGACGTCGTTCGCCGAGGCACCGCAACACGTGCCAAAGCATTGAAACGTAGTGATCTAGCGGGCAAAACAGGAACAACCAACAACGCTAGAGATGCTTGGTTTTCGGGATATACTGGCGGTATAGTAGCCACAGCCTGGGTTGGTTTCGACGATCACAGCCGCTCGCTCGGACGTCGTGAATACGGTAGTAAAGCAGCCTTACCTATTTGGATGCACTACATGAAGCAAGTGGTCGGCGATGGTCCTGAAGTTCATATGAAGCAGCCATCAAATGTGGTCAGTGTAAAAATAGATCCTCAATCCGGCTTGCGCGCTAGTGATGAGCAGGAAAATGCCATTTTTGAATACTTCAATAAAGAAAACCTCCCGGAACAACTCGGAGCGTCACAGATACAAGACAAAGGCGAAAATACCCAGTCGACAGAAGCTATTTTTTAGCACAGGATGTATATTAGAGCCTGTTTATCTTGGTTTAAAGAGTTAAGGCTACCCACAGTAACACATCATCTACCTTGGTTAATTTAACAAACTGAAATTTTTACAGGAGACAGAATGAAACAACCGGTACGAATAGCCATTACAGGCGCAGCAGGTCAAATTTGTTACTCGCTTATCTTCCGCATTGCTAGTGGCGATATGCTGGGTAAGGATCAACCTGTCATTCTCCAACTACTTGAAATAACTCCGGCATTAAAAACGTTGGAAGCAGTAGCAATGGAAGTAAACGATTGTGCATTCCCTTTAGTTGCTGACATTATTACAACCGACGATCCTGCTGTTGCATTTAAAGATGCAGATATAGGCTTGCTGGTTGGAGCCAAGCCGCGTGGCCCTGGTATGGAACGTAGTGATCTTCTGAAAGACAACGGAAGAATCTTTAGTAGTCTTGGCAAGGTAATTAATGATGTGGCTAACAAAGACATCAAGATTTGTGTGGTTGGTAACCCAGCCAATACCAACGCTTACATCTTAGCCAAAAATGCACCTGATTTGAATCAGCGCAATATTACTGCGCTTACCCGCTTGGATCACAACCGTGCAATATACCAATTAGCTGCACGAGCCGAGGCCCCCATTGCTTCAGTTAAAAAGATGACCATTTGGGGCAACCACTCAACAACACAGGTTCCAGACGTTACTTATACCCTCGTTGATGGCAAAGCAGCTTTAGACTGCGTCGAAAAAGATTGGGCTCAAGGGGACTTCATTCCAACAGTAGCTAAGCGAGGCGCTGCTGTTATCGCTGCTCGCGGAGCTTCTAGTGCCGCCTCTGCTGCAAATGGCATCGTTGACCATATGAACAGCTGGGTACTGGGTACTGAAGAAGGTGACTGGGTCAGCATGGCGGTACCGAGTGACGGAAGCTATGGTATCGAAGAAGGGCTTATCTACTCATACCCTGTCACCTGTGCAAATGGCGACTACACCATTATCACAGATCTGGAAGTAGACGACTTCATTCAGCAAAAAATGAAAGAAAGTGAAGCAGAGCTTCTTTCTGAAAAAGAGACTTGCAGCGATCTTTTCTAAGTTAGCTAAACACATGGTTAACTAAAATTCCGCCAACCAGTCGCTTGCTCGACTGGCTGGCGAGGTTCCAAACAACTTTATTCTTGATTAGACAGCTTACTTGACTGAACAATATACCCGATTAAACAATCGGGCTTTTTCTATTCAAGACCAACTGAGGAACGGCAACGCCAATCGCTAAAGCAGCTATGATAAATGCCGTTTTCAATGCCGTTACTGAAGTATTGACCAGCATTTCCGGAGTACCACCACCCTCACTGACCAATTCAGCCGCACCAATCATTGTTTGATAGGCATAGGTGCCTGGAATCATCGGGATAACAGCAGCAATAGCGAAGATCAATTGCGGAACACGAAATCGCCGCCCCAGGAAATAGCTTGAGAAGCCAATGAGAGTAGCACCGACCAGTGTAGCCAGCTCAAGTGAAAAACCATTATTCACATGTAGCCAAAACCGCAGACCATGCCCTAGGCCTCCAATCAAGCCACAAAATACAACGAAGCGCCAAGGGATATTAAAAAGCATCCCGAAGCCAATAGCAGCGACAGCCGCCAATATAAAGTCTTGCAACAACGCCATTTACCCTCCCAGCCCAGCAAAGGCGAATGAGATCATTAGTCCTACGGCAATAGCTATGGTGATCATGGTTGCCTTCACGCCCTTTGCCAAACCAATGGTCACATGACCTTTGATTAAATCAGTAACTGCATTTATTAGAGGAACTCCTGGTACCAGACACAGAACGGCAGCAGACTGAGCCAACGCCAGATCGAAGTCCAATGGTAGCTTTCTAGCAACAGAAAGAATCACTGAAGCACTAAATGCGGTAATTACAACCACTAAAAGCAAGTTATAGTGCCTTTTTAGAAAGTAATGACGAATAAACATCGCCACGGTGGTGGCCAAAACAGTGAGTAGCGACGTAAAAACATCTGCACCAAACATGCGGCAAAATGCGCCACACGCAGCTCCCACCATAATCGGTTTCACCCACTCCGGGTAACACGATCCCTGTTTGCTGATTTGGATAATTCGATGCTTAGTTTCACTGATGGTTAAGTGCTTTTCATGAACTTCAGTAATCAAGGAGTCGATAGTCAAGATTTTCGCCATATCGACCCCTTTATCGATAACACGTCGACTGCGAGTTCGAAACTCACCATGTGCCGATGCACTAACTATAATACCATTGGATGTCAAGGTTACATCCATCCAGTCAGCTCCGAGTGCCGTCCCCAAACGATGAACAGAGGATTCAACCACTTCACTTTCGGCACTAAACTGCATCAATAACTGCCCCACCCACAAGCTGAGTTCAACTACATTTGCCAGATGGACATTTGGTGTCATTCTAATCCTCTTTACTTGTCTCAATCGAACCGCAAATTGCGCCA
>CESG01014986.1_pt1 | contig 52190 bp, 47 predicted proteins | sample 531121 | NCBI WGS metagenome assembly CESG01 (sample SAMEA2621287, study PRJEB7988) | marine metagenome | biome: marine biome (ENVO:00000447); feature: mesopelagic zone (ENVO:00000213); material: "saline water (ENVO:00002010), including plankton (ENVO:xxxxxxxx)" | depth 800 m
CACGCGCACCAGTTTGCCCTGTGCCTTAGGGGCAGTTTGCCAGTGCAGACCGCGCAACACCCCGCGCTTTGAAAGCGATTCATTGGTTTGCACAAACTCAGGCTGAATGCCCGCCACCTGCTTGAAAGTTTTCGCATTGAAGCTTTCAAAAAAATGACCGCGTGCATCGGTGTACACGGTGGGTGTCAGTAACAACAAACCTTGCAGGGGAGTTGGATTGCATTGCATGTTCACCGCCCCGCCTCAAGCAAGCCAAGCAAGTAATCGCCATAGCCACTGTTGCGCAGCGGCTTGGCCAGTGCAGCAAGCTGAGCCGAGGTAATCCACTGGTTGCGCCATGCAATTTCTTCAGGGCAACTTACCTTTAAGCCCTGCCTGCGCTCAATGGTTTGAATGAAGTTGGCGGCATCCAGCAAACTGTCTGCGGTACCGGTATCCAGCCAAGCCTGCCCGCGCCCCATGTGCTGCACTTCAAGCTGCCCCATGGTTAGGTAAGTTCGTATTACATCGGTAATTTCAAGTTCGCCACGGGCTGAAGGCGTTAAACCTTTGGCAATGCTGGCAGCCTGGCCATCAAAAAAGTACAGGCCGGTTACCGCCTGTTTGCTTTTGGGTGCCGCAGGTTTTTCTTCCACACCAATTACAGTGCCCTCGGCGTTCAGTTCTAGCACGCCGTAGGCCTGGGGGTTGGCCACTGAATAAGCAAACACGGTGGCACCGCGCTTTTGCCCATAGGCATACTGCATTTGGCGAACCAGGTTTTGGCCATAAAACAGGTTGTCGCCCAACACCAAGGCACAAGGCTCGCCTTGCAAAAAGGGTTCAGCCACGATCAGCGATTGCGCAACACCACCAGGCGTAGCCTGCACTGCGTAATCAATGCGCATGCCCCAACGGCTGCCATCGCCCAGCAAGTGCTCAAATCGCGGAGTGTCGTGCGGGGTTGAAATAACAAGTACCTCTCGTACACCCGCCAACATCAAAGTGCTTAGGGGGTAGTAAATCATGGGCTTGTCGTACACCGGCAGCAGTTGTTTGCTCACAGCGGCAGTGGCCGGGTACAAGCGGGTGGCTTGCCCACCGGCCAACACAATGCCTTTGCGGTTCATGTTTTAACCTGCGTTTGTTGTTCTGCTCCCAGTTTACGGAATTTGCAGGGTTTGCGCCAACCGCGCCAACACATCCAGGCCCTTGCCCAGCAAGCCCAGTTGTTCGCTCGGGGCTTCCAGTTCAGCCAACTGCGTGCGCATGGTTTTTACATGCCCGGCCAACTCGCCAAGCTCTTTTTTCGCCTTCGCACTCAATGCTACATAACGGGCATTCTCGGCATTCACAAAAGCAAGGTAAGCAGCAGCCAAAACCTGCTGGTGTTCTTTGCGTTGCTCGGCGCTAAACAGTTCCACATCGATCAAATACAAAGCAGAAAACACAGCATGCACGTCGGTTTGAAGGGTTTCAAAATCATGGGGTGTCATGGGTGTTGTGCTCATGGGTATTGGCTGCCTGAATATTGGAATTAAGTTGATCAAAAACGCCCTGCAAATGCTCGAAACTGCCCTCGCCCCGCAGCACATTCACCCACGCGTGTTGCATGTCAATACTGGCTGCCTTGGCCTGCTCCAGCAGCTCGATGGTGGGCACTTGCTTCGTGTGTTTAATCCAGGCGTTCTTCCAGGTTTCGCCCAGCTTTTTGTCCTCCACAAAAGGCTTCAATACTTTCTCGCGATACTCCACTTGGCGGGCCAATGTTTCGCGCTGGGTAATCCACTGTATTTGTTCTTGCAAAATTTGCTGGTTCAACAACAAGGCGAGTGCAACGGGTTTAGCGCTGCGCTGCAGTTCTTCGCGCACTTGTGCGCTGTGCCGCCAGCTGGCCACATGCCCGGCCAAACCGGCCACTGCCTCCTTGCTTACGCGGGGTATGCCGCCCACATCGGGCGCTTTGTTCAAGGCCTCCACCAGTTTTCGCAAAGCCCGTGTGGTGCCCGTGCTGGTGTCGCCTTTGGCCAGTGCGCTTAGCTCGGCAAAATAAAGCGCCTGCGTGTCGAAGTAATCGCTGGTGGTTTGCAGCAAGGCTGCTCTTTGCTGCATGGCTTGCGTTTGCACCAACAACGTTGCGTTGTCGCGGGGCAAATTCGGCAACAAGTCGGCGGTGAATTCAAGGGTGTGGTCTAGCGCAAAACTGTTTACTTTTTTCAGAGTGGTGGTGTACTGCTTCCCTGTGGTGGCCAGGCCTTCAACCTGCAAGGGAGTTTTGCTGGCGCATGCTGCGGTAAGTACCACAGCAACACACACCGCAAAGCGTGAAATCGATTGAAGCAAGAAAACCTCCAGTGCCTGAAATGATGTTGGGCACCTAAAATACGTGGAAACTTTCCAGGGTGAGAACCACCAAATTGGGTTACAAAAACTAGGGGTCACCCATTTAGACATTGCCTGCCGGGTGCCTCACCACTTATGCTTAGTGCAATCTACTTATTGCTCTATTTATGAAAGCCGAAGACCCGCACCAACTCACCATTCTGCGTGAGCAAACCAAACTTCTGTTCGAGCACCTGCCCTTTGTTTTGTACGGTGTCATGGCTTCATCGGCTGGTCTGGTCGCTGTGCTTTGGCACACCGGCCAAGGCACTGCGCTACTGCTGTGGTTGCTGGCGGTGTACATGTTGACTGGTTTGCGTTGGTGGGTGCGACGGCATTTCAACAAGCTGGGTGCACATTTCGACCCGCAGCACTGGATACAAGTGGCCATTCAGTTCACGGCAGCGTCAGGTATTTTGTGGGGATTCGCGGGTGTCATGTTTTTCTCAACCGACCCCATGGTGCTGATGACACTGGCTATTTTTCTCGCGGCCATGGTGGCTGGTGCGGTGTCTTCCCATGCCTGCCACACCCCCGCCTACGCTGCGTTTGCGCTGCCGGCGTCACTGCCTTTCATCGCACGCTGTTTGTGGGAAAACACACCCTTCCTTTGGGTGCTGGGCAGCGTGGCATTTGTTTATGTGCTCATCAATATTCACTATGGGCGCAACCTGCAAAATATGGTGATTCAGTCCATTCGTTTGCGCTTTCAAAACGCCGAACTCATCAGCGAGCTGACCTTGCAAAAGCGGGTGGCCGAGCAGGCCAGTGTGGCCAAAACACGTTTTCTGGCGGCGGCCAGCCACGACCTGCGGCAACCCGTGCAAGCCATCGAATTGTTGGTGGATGCACTAAGCGAAGACCTGGCCAACCACCCCAGCAAAGGCTTGCTGGACCGTATTCAAGAAGCCGGTTATGGGCTGCGCAACCTGCTGAATGCCTTGCTGGATTCTGCAAAAATAAACGCGGCCGCCATTACTGCCAAGCCACGCCATGTTCAACTGGCACCTTTGCTTAAACGCATTTGCAACGAACTGGCCACCCAGGCGCAACACAAGGGCCTTGATATTCGTGTGGCCAAAACCAAGGCCTGCGCTTACACCGACCCAGCCTTGCTTGAACTGGTTGTTCGCAACTATGTGGAGAATGCGATCAAGTACACCCCCGAAGGACGCGTGTTGATTGGCTGCCGCAAACAACACGGGCAAATTCGGATTGAAGTACACGACACTGGCATAGGCATTCCCGCCAGCGCCCAAGAAACCGTGTTTCAAGAGTTTTACCAACTGGGCAACCCCGAGCGCGACAAAGCCAAAGGCCTGGGCCTTGGCCTGTACATTGCGCAAAGCCTGGGCAAATTGTTGAACCACGACATTGGTGTGAATTCCACAGTGGGCAAGGGCTCGATGTTTTACATTACCGTGCCACAAGGCGATGCCAGCCACTTGATGGACGAGCCCAGCCGCGCGCAAGCCGGCGGGAAAACCCCATTGACGGGCAAAACTGTGTTGTTGATTGACGATGACGATTTGGTGCGCGCCAGCGTGACAGAAATGTTGAGCCGCTGGCAATGTTCAACCATTGCCGCTGAAGACGCGGAAACCGCATTGCGCATTTTAATGGCCCGCGGCCGAATGCCAGATGCGATTGTGGCCGACTACCGCCTGCGCAACAAAAGCACCGGCGTGCAAGCCATACAGTCATTACAAGCACAGCTTGGAAATGTGCCCGCCGTAATATTAACTGGGGACACCGCCCCCAGCCGAATTCAGGAAGCCAGAAACTCAGGCTTCCTGATTTTGCACAAACCGCTCAGTGGCGTGCAGCTGCGAAGTACCTTGAGTGAGTTGATGAGTACGAAGGTGAGTAGCTAAGCCACTGTATCAATCAAGCCCTTCCGTACACGTCATCAAAGCGCACAATGTCGTCTTCTTCAAGGTAGTCGCCGCTTTGCACCTCAATCATCACCAGGTTCAGCACGCCCGGGTTCACCAAGCGGTGCCTGTTCCCTGCGGGAATGTAGGTTGATTCATTCTTGCGCACCAAAAACACATTCTCGCCGTTGGTGACTTCAGCAGTGCCACTCACCACGATCCAGTGCTCGCTGCGGTGGTGGTGCATTTGCAAGCTGAGGGACGCGCCCGGCTTTACTTCAATGCGCTTAATTTTGTAGCCAGCTGAGTCTTCAAGCACAGTGTAGGTGCCCCAAGGGCGGTGTACCGTGGGGTGCAAGTTCACCAACTCGCTGCCTTGTGCCTTCAGGGTTTCAACCACTTTCTTCACATCCTGGTGGCGGCTTTTGTCGGCCACCAGCAATGCATCGGGCGTGTCAACGATCAACAGGTTTTCAACGCCCAAAGTGGCCACGGCCCGGTTGCCCAAGCGCACATGGGTGTTGTTGCTATCAATTGAGATCAGTTGGCCTGCGCCTTCTTGCTGCACTGTGTTGCCCTGTGTGTCGGGTGTGCATTGCTCAGCCAAGGCGGCCCAGCTGCCAATGTCGCTCCACTGAAAACTGGCCGCTACCACCGCCACATTGCTGGCCTTTTCCATCACGGCATAATCAATGCTGATGTCGGGCAAGTTCGCAAATTCGTCTTTGTTGAACGTAAATACGCTGCCGCTTGCCTTTGCATTTTTGCTTTCTTTGGCGCTGGCCCACACTGCATTTGCCTGGGCGGCTACGCTAGGCTCGTTCTGCTCAAGGGCTTGCAACAAGTCGCTTGAACGCAGTGCAAACATGCCCCCATTCCACACATACTGGCCGCTGGCCAAATACTCCATGGCCAGTTCAAGCTTGGGCTTTTCAACAAAACGTTGCACTGCAAATGCACCGTTAATTTCGTCGACAGGCGCACCTTGCTGTATGTAACCAAAACCGGTTTCAGGCGTGCTGGGGGTAATTCCGAAGCAAGTTAACCAACCCTTGCGTGCAGCCGCCACGGCTTGCTGCGCAACACGCACAAACTCGGCAACAGGGTTAATTAAATGGTCGGCGGGCAACACCAGCAGCACCGGGTTTTCGCCGGGGTAGCGTGCTTGCGCCCACTGCGCGGCCAGGGCAATGGCAGGTGCTGTGTTGCGGCCTTGCGGCTCCAACAGCTGATGCAGGGCCATATTGCCGCCCTCGCTGTTCAACACAGGCATGCATTCGTCTTGCAGTAAAAATTGATAGCTTTCATTGCTCACCAACAACACATCGCTTGAATCAGCCGCTTTGGCCAACGCAGCAGCACGCCGCACGGTTTGCGCAATCAGGCTTTCAGCGCCTACTTTCAAAAAGGGCTTTGGAAAGTTTTTGCGCGACAAAGGCCACAAACGGGTGCCTGCGCCACCACACAAAATTACGGGGATCACTCGTTTGCTGTTGGTCATGGTCTACCTATTCCTGAAAGTACGCTTTCGTGTGTTCATGCACCTGCGGGTTGTTCAACAACTCGGCCACAGGCATCCATACATAATCATTGTGTTGGGCTTTGGGCAACTCATTCAAACCACCCAAACCTGGCAAATGTTGCTCGGCATTCAAACGGTGGGCCAACACCACATAGTGCGTGCCCACGCCTTCGGTACCCGCAAAGTTGTCGGGGTAGTGGTGTTCATAAACCCCGGCGAATAAATTGGCTCGTGCAAGCTTCACTTGCACACCCAGTTCAAGCAGCAACAAGCGCTGAAAAGCCTGCTGCAAAGTTTCACCCTTGCGCACCACACCACCGGGCACAAACCAGCAGTGTTGTGCGGGCTTGTTGTTTCGCCAACCCAGCAGCACTTCCTGGCGTGCATTGGTCACAACAAGGTCGATAGACACCAATGGTGTTCGTTCAACTACCTCGGCCCATTGCTGCAGGTTCCACCACATCACTATGCTTGCCTCAAGCCTTCCACATTCTTCAAAAACCAGTCATAGGTTTTCTTCAAACCGGTATCCAGATCAATGCTGTATTGCCAACCCAAACTTTTTAAGCGGTCTACATTCATCAACTTGCGCGGGGTGCCATCGGGCTTGGTGGTGTCAAACACCAACTTGCCTTCAAAGCCCACCACGCGCTGCATGGTTTCTGCCAGTTCACGAATGGTGCAATCTACGCCTGTGCCCACATTGATATGGCTCAGCATGGGCTGTGTATTGGCTTTGTAGGTTTGTTCATCCAGCAGCAGCACATGCACACTGGCTGCGGCCATGTCGTCTACGTACAAAAATTCACGCATGGGTGTGCCTGTACCCCACACCACCACCTCGGTATCGCCGCGCAATTTGGCCTCATGAAACCTGCGCATCATCGCCGGAATTACATGGCTGTTTTCGGGGTGAAAGTTGTCATTCTCGCCATACAAATTGGTGGGCATTACGCTGCGGTAATTGCGGCCGTATTGGCGGTTGTAACTTTCGCACAATTTAATGCCCGCAATTTTCGCCACGGCATAGGGCTCGTTGGTGCATTCCAAAGTGCCGGTCAGCAAGGCTGTTTCTGTCATGGGCTGCTCGGCCAGCTTGGGGTAAATACAGCTTGAACCCAAAAACAACAAATGCTGGCAATCATTGGCATGTGCGGCATGCACCACATTGCATTCCATCATCAGGTTCTGAAAAATAAACTCGGCCGGGTAGGTGTTGTTGGCATGTATGCCACCCACTTTGGCGGCTGCCAGCACCACGGCGTCGGGCTTCTCGGCTGCAAAAAATTCATTCACCTCAGCCTGGTTGCACAGGTCGAGTTCGGCGTGGGTGCGCACCACAATGTTGCTGTAGCCCAGGGCGTTCAAGCGGCGCACAATGGCGCTGCCCACCATGCCCCGGTGGCCTGCCACATATATTTTTGAATTGAAGTTCAACATGAATGGCAGCCTTTACTCGCGGCTTACTGCAACGCTGTAGCCGTGTTGCTTCAACAGGGCGTGTTGGCGTGCAGCGTCCAAATCGACCTGCACCATTTCTCTCACCATCTCGTGCACGGTAATTTTCGGTGTCCAACCCAATTTGTTTTTCGCCTTGCTGGGGTCGCCCAACAAAGTTTCCACTTCCGCAGGGCGGAAGTAGCGCGGGTCTACCTGCACCACCACATCGCCTTCTTTCAGTGCGGGTGCCTTGTCGCCCTGCACTTTCACCACAATGCCTTTTTCATCCACGCCACTGCCCTCCCAGCGTAACGTTACGCCCAACTCAGCAGCAGTCATTTCAATAAACTGGCGCACGCTGTATTGCACACCAGTGGCAATTACAAAATCGTCGGGCGTTTCCTGTTGCAGCATTAGCCACTGCATTTCAACATAGTCTTTCGCATGGCCCCAGTCGCGCAGTGCATCCATATTGCCCATGTACAGGCATTGCTCCAGGCCCACTGCAATGTTGCTCATGCCGCGCGTAATTTTTCGGGTTACAAAAGTTTCACCACGGCGTGGGCTTTCATGGTTGAACAAAATACCGTTGCAGGCATACATGCCATAACTTTCACGGTAGTTCACCGTAATCCAGTAGGCGTACATTTTCGCCACAGCGTAGGGGCTACGGGGGTAAAAAGGTGTGGTTTCCTTTTGCGGAATTTCCTGCACCAAACCATACAGTTCTGAAGTACTGGCTTGGTAAAAACGGGTTTTCTTTTCAAGGCCCAAAAAGCGGATCGCTTCCAGCAAACGCAACGTGCCCATGGCATCTACATCGGCGGTGTATTCCGGGCTTTCGAAACTCACCGCCACATGGCTTTGTGCGCCCAGGTTGTACACCTCGTCGGGTTGAACCTGCTGAATAATGCGGGTCAGGTTAGAGCTGTCAGTGAGGTCGCCGTAGTGCAATTTAAAGCGGGCGTTTTCAACATGCGGGTCTTCGTAAATGTGGTCTACGCGCTGAGTATTGAACAGCGATGCACGGCGCTTAATGCCATGCACTTCATAGCCTTTACTCAACAAAAATTCAGCCAAATACGAACCATCTTGCCCGGTTACACCGGTGATCAACGCGACTTTAGTCATTGCAGGGGTGCCTTGCTTTAATTGAACTCAAAGCGAAAGCTTAAAGTGCTCCGGTTAAAACACAAAGCAAGACCTTCCAAATTTTTGTAAGATATATAAGTCGATTATCAAATAAAATTATTTTTAATGAATATTACCAACAACCCAAATGAGTACCCCTTGCTGAAAAACCAGCTCGACCTGGCCACCCTGGTTCGCACCCAACGCCTGCAAGCTGGTGCCAAGGGCGGAAAAATGACAGCACAAACCCTGGCTGAACTCGCGGGTGTTAGCCGCGACACTGTTTTCCGCATTGAACGCGGCGAAGACGTTTCATTTTCCACCGCCATGGCTGTGCTGCGGGTTTTTGGCTTGGGGCTAAGTGCTGCGCCCGTGCAATGGCCCACCTTGAACACCGCACAACAACACTTCAAAACACAGTGACGGCGCCCCAACAAATTCAAACACTGCAGGTGTTCAACGGCGGCAAACCCTGCGGCTGGTTGGGGCAAACAGCTACGGGCTTTTGGTTTCACTACGCCAGCAATACGCCACAGCAACACTGGGTCAGTTTGCTAATGCCACCCAGCACCAATTTTTATCAGCAGGCTGAATTGTTTCCAGTGTTTGCTCAACACCTTGGTGCGCCTGCCTGCTCCTACGCCGATGCGTTCAGCCAACTGATCCAACTCAATGGTCAACAACTGGGTTCGCTCAGTTTGGCCAACCCAGACAACCCCGTGGTTACTCCACCACTTCGCACACCACCGCGGCTAGAACCCGGGCAACGCGCACTTATCGCGAACCCAAACACTTCCACGGTTCGCCGCCCTTTTGCCGACACCATGGTGCACCACCCCAGTTGCTGGCCGCTTATTCAAACCCTGCAACAACTGAAAAAACAAGCCGACCCCAACAATCGCCTGCACGGCCTGCGATGGGCATATCAAGCCCAACTGCTGGACCAATGGGTGGAACATCCGCGGCCTGACTTAGCCCCTTATCAGCAGGACCTGTATGGGTTCGAGGCAGTACACGCCGTGCTCAAGCAAAACCCGCAACAGTTCCAAACACTGGCGGAGAACAGCAACCGGTTCGCCCAAGTACTGCATGAAGTTGCGCGCACTTACTGCAAAAACTTTTCAGCTGAAATTGAGCTGCTGCAAAAGCTTCTGCCTTTCATCTCGCGGGGGCACCTGCAAGCAAGCCTGGTGTACCAGCAACAAACAGCGCGCACATCGCGCCCCATCGTATTGGGTCTGGACTATCTTCCACTACAGTAGAATTTAAACAACTCGACGGATTTTTGGATTGAAAATTCTATTTCGCTGGAATTTTTGCAAATCGAGCGGTATGATCAAGTTTAATTCTGGTCGAGTAGAATTTATGAAGAAAGTCTCCCCATCTCCCACACCAAGCACCGACTCCCCCTGCGAGCCGGTATCCATTGGCCTTTTCATCAAAGCCGCCCGCACCCAGCAGGGCCTGACCATTGAGCAGGCCGCTGCACTGGCTGGTGTCAGTTTGGGCACCTTTGTGGCGGCCGAAAATAAAACCGCAACATTAAAGCTGGCCACAGTTTTCAAAATTCTGAACAGTCTTGGAATAAAGCTTCATGCGCGGTTGCAGAATACACAAGCCGGGGAGGCTCATGGCTGGTTCTGAGCATCAAACCCTGGGCCTATACATGGGTCAACAACATGTGGCCACCATACAGTTTGAGTACACACGCATTCATTACTTTGAATACACCCCGGAATGGCGACAACAAGGCTTCGCACTTTCACCACACCTGCCACTTCAAGGCCCGACTGGCGAAAAAGCAGCCAACCTGTTTTTACGCAATATGTTTCCCGAAGGCAGCGTGTTCGACAAAGCGCTGCAATACCTTGCCATCAGCAAAGAAAACCACTTTGCAATTCTGGGCACACTTGGCCTTGAAGCCCCGGGATCACTGGCTTTGGCAGCAAATATTGAACAACTCCAACAACCCGCACAATTCCAGCCCCTCGATTTGCACGAACTGGAAAAACGACTGAACGACAGTGATCGAAACCTGGCCATTTGGAACGGAAAAGTGCGCCTGTCAGCTGCTGGCGTGCAAGACAAAATCAATGTAATGAAACACCCTACACAAGGGTTGGGGTTTGCAGACGGGGCTTGGGTGTCTACTCACCTCTTGAAATTTGAATCGCCCAATGCACCCGGGTTGGTCATCAACGAGTGGTTCACACTTCAATTGGCCAAGGCAGCCGGGTTGCCCGTCAATCACGCTGAAAAAATACAAATCGGCAAACACAGTGCCCTGCTGGTTGAACGCTTTGACCGTCGCTTTAACAAAGACCACACCCATGTGCAACGCAAGCACACCATCGACGGTTGTCAGTTGCTGAACCGCGATGCATTACAAAAGTACGAACGTCCGCTAGCCCATGGCAAACATACCCGCCACATTCGCGATGGTGTCTCTTTTTCCGAATTGTTTGCGACACGGCGATGGGCCAAACAACCCGCCAAACACACTCTGCAACTTCTAGACTGGACCGTTTTTAATTTGCTCGTGGGCAATGCCGATTGTCATGCCAAGAATCTCAGCTTCTTCGTCGACGCCCAAGGCATCGAGTTAAGCCCTTTTTACGACCTGGTGAATGTATTGCTTTTTGATTTTGCGCACGACTGGGCCATGGGCCTGGGTGACGAATTCCTGGACAACGGTTCGCTGCCGAGCACCTACGACCTTGCGTGCTTTGCACATGCATGCGAACTGCCCGGAAGATTAGTCAGTCAACGGTTTGAAAATCAAATTAACATCCTTGCTAGCGCGGCAAAGTCTTTGTTCAGCCAGTTACCCCCGCTGTCTAAATTCGAACGTCAGCACCTTCATCAATACCAGCAAATTCTGGACGCACGCCTTCGGCATTTCCAACAAAATGCCAAAGGCATCCAACGCGCCTTTTCAGATCTCATACTTTCTTGAGCAGTCAGCATTCTTACACCCGATGGCCGCTGTTGTGGCGAGTGCGTCGCAAGGCGAGCTAAACCCAGCCTTGTTGTCGTGAAAAAGCCCGGCTTGAGATGAACAAGCCGGGCTTTTTTTACAATACAAAATTAGTAGTACCCTAAATACGTGACAAATCCCGAAATGCCCACTAAATGACTGAAAATTTAATAAACACCTCTAAAAATCTACTTCATAATAAACAGCAGAAGGTAAGAATATGCCTGACAACACCACTAGACATTTTTCAACATTTATTAATTCGGGTTATTGCCATGACTATTATTGCGATTGCGGCAGGGCTGATTGTTGCCCTGTTAATTGGCAGGCAGATATTACAAGGTGGGCTGTTGTTAAACAACGGTGACAAATTCATGACGCACAATGTGCGTTTCAAAAAACTGCCTACAGGCGAATTGCATTTGAAGGCCACAGGTGGTTTGCTGACCGACAAATTTGACATCAAGCTGCACACCAGCGACATCGACCTGTTCGCCTTTGCCATTGGCCACCGGCCCATGAACAAAGGCCTGGACAAGGCCGGCTACAAGGTGTACCGACTTGTTCACGTGCAACGCAAGGCCAGCCCAGAGTTTTTACGCACCACGATTGGCGATTTCACTTTGAAGCCCAGCGCGCAAGACAAATTTCAACGATTCACCAACCAGTTTGTTCAACTTGAAAAATCGGCGGCTTAATTGGTTATTTAAACCTGTTATTAATTGTTGACCAAAATTAATAAAAAAGGCCCTGTAAATTACAGGGCCTTTTTTTAATGGCCATTAACTATAGGCGCAAAAAACTAGCCGTTTGATTCATTATCAAAACGAGCTTACTTAAAACAAAACCAGCCAATTACTTAATGGGCTTCTGTTTATTCCCACTCTGCATTCTTGGCAATGTAGCGCCCCAATACCTGGTAGGAAACCACATACAACACTGCGGTACTTACAAACCCCAAAGCATGCAAACCCAACTGGTCAAAGTACAAGGCCATGGCCACGGAAACGCAGGTGAATAACCACAAAAACGGCGAAGCCTGGGAATTTACGCAAATGCCCAGCGCACCGCCCCGCTTGCGCGCCATAATTTGCAGGCTACGCTGAAAGTACTGGTGAAAGTGCGAACGGTCGGGCTGGCCAGGGTCGGCATTCACCAGCTTGCGGCGCAAGATGGAGTACATCACCTCGATTACCGGGTAGGCCAACACCGACAACACCGCCCAGGCATTTATATCGTTGTAATTGGCCTGCAACAGCACCGCCAACACGGCCAAGGCAAAGCCCAGAAAATACGCGCCGCCGTCGCCCAAAAACAAACGCCCCACCGGGAAATTAAACACCCAAAAACCCAGTACCGCTGCGGTTAACAACAGCGAATACAAAGCCATGTCCATGGCCTGGTGCTGCAGGCCCAACAAGCCCAGCCCAAGTGCCAAAATGCACACCACACCGCTGGCCAAGCCATTCAAACCATCGATCAGGTTAATGGCATTGCTGTAGCCGCTCATAGCAAACGCCGTAAAGCACCAAGCCACCGGCGCAAAAGCCAATAATTTGTCGACAGGCGCCAAGCTAACCGAGGTAATTACAGCGCTCAAGGCTGCGCACGCCAAAAAGCCACCCAGAAACGTGGCCTGCAAACGCAACTTCACTGACACCTTCTTGGTAATGTCTTCGGCAAAGCCGATCATGAATACTGGTAAACCGCACACCAGCAGCAGCAAATTGACTTCAAACAAGGGGTGGTCACGAAACCACATCCACACCACACCGGCGGCCACCGCCAGAAAAATGGGTAAACCGCCAATTCGAGGTACCGCCACTTGGTGCAGCTTTTGTACCCCGTTCAGGTCATTGTCAAGACTGAAGCGGGCATGCCATTGTTTGGTAAGCAGAACGAAGGCACAGGCCAACACACTTACCCCAAACAGGCCACCGAACAATAGAATTGGACTTGTGCTTGAACCGGTCAACTTGATTTGACCAGCAATGTGAATTGTTCCAAATAAAACAAGCGCAACAAATGCTGTAAATGCGCTCCACACCCAAAGGCGGGAAGTGAACACCAAACTGATGCGCCCACCCAAGCCGGGCGACTGTGTTTTTATCGGGGTACTCATCGTTAAGCACCTGCCCCTGTTTATTTGATCAACACCCTGAAATTAAGGGGAACAAACACCCTTTATTCTCGGTATTGAAAATTTTGCAACTCAATAAACTGCAGTTAGTACACATTGGACCCACTTGCAGGAGTAAAACAATATGTTGTTTAGCGGCTTACTTGCCTTGAGCAAACTGATTGGTCAAAAAACCAGCTTTGCACAACTAAAAGTGAAATTGGCTCGCTGGGTTCAACCAGCCTAAATATTAGTAGTAAACCCAGCCCAAACAGCACCCCATGAATTGGGGGTAGCTTCAAAAATTATTGCACCAGCGTACCTCTAAACCGATTGCAAATCGTAGGGCTTAGAGGAAACATTCCAGAAATATATTGCATTGCACCACACCCATGCCTGGTTTATTTCGCGGCAGGGTTGGTGTAGGTCAACAACCTTGGGTCGCGGGCCTGGGTGAAATCGTACAACTCTACGCTGCGGCTCAACTTTGCGCCACCGTCTCGCGTCAGCGGGTTGAACACCAGGTTGGCCGTGCCCGCTACGCTTTGCGTGAAAAAGGCATCAAACGGCAGAGTGACATACACCCCTTTGTCAAAACTTCCTTCACCAAACTCAGCTGCACTTACGTTGGTGCGGGTAAAAAACGCACCCATTTTTACACCGTTGTCAAATACCCGGCTTAGGTCCATGGTGGCGCCTTTGTCGCCCGCCAGGTACTGGCCCACGCTGGCTTTCACCAAAATGTCCTCGAAGCCGGTGTCCCAATACAGGGTGGCATGGCCAGTGTTCACCTGGTAGTCGCGCAGGCCAAAGTCTTGCTCAAAATCGCGCTGCTTCACGCTGTTAATGTCCAGGCCCAAAGCCACCGTGCTATTCATCGGCCTGTACAACAATTCGCCGCCCACACCGGCAAACATGTCTTCCAGCAAGCCGCCATAGGTGGTGTAAAACACATCACTGCCCAGCTTGCCGTAGTGGGTTAGTTGAAGGTTTGGAATGGTGAAGTCAGATGTAGTGGCGTATTCCCGCTGGAAGGTACGCACCCGCGGCAAGTTGCTGGGTGCGGTGTATGTAAATTTGTCAAAGTTGTCCAACAGGGCGGCGCGCACGCGGCCACTGGCCACCGTGCTTTCGGTGAGTTCGTAACTGACATTGCCCAAGGCTGAAAGCTGGTAAAGAATAAAACCATCGGGCCCACCCAAAATTTGGCGATAACCTGCGCTTACGCTGGTTTTCCAGGGGCTTTGAGGGTTGTCAAACAAAGTTTGGTAGGGGTACTTAATGCGCTCACGCTGCTTGGTGGCGGGCATGTCTCGCCAAGCATTGGGCAACAAGGTGGTGCGCTGGCGCACCCACAGGTTGCGGTCAACAATGTGCTGGCTAACTTTTTGGCCTTTGGCCTGGTACTCGTAATTGAACCAGGCGTACTCAGCGGGCGCATGCTTGTGCAGCACAGCGGTTGCGCGGTCTACGGTGTATTGCCAATAACCTGCGTCGGCTTCATCAATAATCAGCTTCAGTTCGCCTTCGTCACCCTGCACTTTGGTGGCTACCCAGCCCGTTTGCTGCTTCAATTCTTCCAGCACTGCAGGCCAGCTTACTGGCCCGGTGGGCGGTGCTTCATTCACTTTGGGGCTGGGCGGGTCGCTTAGCTTGGGTGTGCCAAAAGTATCAAGCCTTTCATGAAAGCTAAGGGCTACCATTACTTCAGTGCCGCGCTCGTAACCCAAGGTAAAGTCCATGTAATCGTTTACACGGTGCAGCAGGCCCACGTTCACATTGGTACTTTGTTCCAGGTTGTTACCAAAGGGTTCGCTTTGGTAATCGTTGCCTTCTACTTCCAGCTTCAGTACCCAGTCTTCCCAAGGCAATTGAACTTGTGCGCCACCGAACAAGGCGGCGGGGCCTTTGAAAAATGTGTTGGTATCTACAGTACCGCCGAGGCCAACTGTGGAACCGGGGCGGTTCTCGAAAGAATCACCGATCACTTTAAAGGGGTTGCTAATGCCACCACCTGCGCCCAGGCTACCCCAACCCACGCCCAAACTAAAATCAACCGCGCCCACGCGCTTGCTGCCCACCACATATTCACCGCTGAACAAACCCGTACCAGCTACGTCGCGAAAGCCAACAGACAATTCAGGCAGGTGTGCACTTTCCTGCATCAAGCGAAATTTCACGTCAAAGTTTTTGTCTTTAAAACTTTGATCCGGGTTGGTGGTTGAGACACCAAAGCGCCGGTTGGTCAGGTTGTTGTAGCGAAAGCCCGCTTCCATCCAGTCGAAGGGCTGCAACATAAAACTGTAACGGCTGTAGGGGCTGGTGCGGCTGAAAGTGGCGCTGTAGCTGCCTGCGGGGCGCATGCGTGCTGTGGGGGTTTGCAACAGGCCCACCACACCCCAGTCGCTGCTGCTGAGGTACCAAGGCTCGCTGGTTTCAAGTGGCTTGGGTTCGGCTTCATCAAATTCGGGCAGCAAAGTTTTTTGTTCAGTTACTTGCGGTGCTTGAACAGCCTGTACAAACTCGCCTTGTGTGGCTAAAAAACCGGCAATGGCTTCATGCTCTTTTGGCTCGCCTTCTACTTTGCGGCTGGGTGCCCACAGCCAACTGCCGGGTGCAGGGCCACCCTGGGCTTGCTCATTCCAGCCATTCACGGCCAGTTGTTCTACCTTGCCATTGGGGTTGGCCACCCAAGCCCAATCCATGGGCATTTCAATGCCCAGCCAACTTTTCCAGGCACTTTGCTTGCCAATACACGCTTCAATGTAGGCTTTGGCCGACGCTGTAGTTTGGTGCGGCACCACACAAGTGCCGAGGTCGCTAAGCACAGTGACTGTATCGGTGGCCTGCGGCAACACCACGGTGTAAGTGCTATTCAGTACGGGGTCAAATTCAGGGCGTGCTTGCAGGTAGTTTGCATCAGTGCTTTCAAGCTTCAAACGCCCATTCACCGGCATGGCGCCCACGCGCTGCAACACCTGCTGAAGCGCAGTGTTATTGCGATTGGTCAAGCGTAAGGCTTGAATGGCCCTGTCGCGGGCCATTTGCTGCTCAATGGCATCGGCACTGCTTGGGGCCAACACCAACAAACTGCTCAAGCGGTATTCTGCAGCGTGCAAGCCTGGCAACCAGCCTTGGCGAACCAACAAAGCAGACAAACGTTCTGTGCCCTGGGGCTTTGCTTGCAGGGCTTCAATATTCGGGCTTGCTGCAACTGCAATGGCAGGCATAAAAGCCATGCTGACCAGCGATGCTACTACGGTCAACACAAAGGGAATTCGATTAGGCTTCATTGGCGGTGCCATTCCAGGCAATAGGTGGGTGCCAGGCATTGCTTGCCATACACAGCGGTGGGTAGTTGGCTGGCATTAATGCCATCCGGTAAGGCCTGCGCAAAGCCATAAATGGCGGGCGGCAGGCCTTCAAGAGCTGCGGGCAAGGGGTTAGAATTGATCAACCCGCCAACAAAAGTTTCGCTGTACCAGTAAAGTCCTTTTGTCGCGCTGGCCATTTTGGCCAAATTGCTTTTGGGTGGTTCAGTGGGTTGCAATTGCAGGGTGGCCTGCACATTGAACAAGCCCAGTTCAGGTACATCAAACTTCATATTGGTTTGCTGTGCTTGCCCACCTGCAGTGTATTGCACGTTGGCCAGGTTTACATTCAAACCGGTTGTGTCCAGCAGCCGGTTGCCTTGCAAACGTACCACCTCGCCCTTTGCGGCATACCACACTTGCAAATTGGGGTATTGATAACCCAACACTGTTAGCGACGCCGCACCGGGCACTTCCACATGCATGTATTGGTAGGCCGGGTTGCGTGGCACAGCCTCAAAGTTGCGGTTGGGGCCTTGGTATGCAGCTTGCAAGCTGTTAATGGCAGCCTGGTTCAGGCCGGTGCAGGCGGGCAGTGCTAACAACACAGCAACGCATAAGGCAAACGGCGAATATTGCCGCAGACCCGGCCTGTACTTAAGCCAATTCCGCATGTGGGTTTAATCCAGAAAAATAAAACTTTTAAGGCAAATAAGTTTGCACAAGTTGTGCATAAAGCATGAATAAAAAAGCCCCTTACAGGAAGGGGCTTTTAGCTCAAGTTACTTCGATTAAGGAGTAACTGTGCCAGTTGTACCAGTAGTATTGTTATCGTCGTTAGAAACGGCAATTACTGTACCTAGTGCAGCGGCCACGCCAACAGCACCAGCCACGCCCAAACCACCAGCGGCCGCACCAGCACCTGCTGCGCCTGCACCGGCACTTGCGCCAGCGCCTGCACCAGCAGAACCACTTGCACCACCAGCACCTACGCCTTGGCCGCCAGCGGCACCGCCAGAAGCTTCAGAACCAGTTGCAGACTGGGCAATTGCAGCGCCCGACAAAGTAACCATGGCCAACATTGCCAAGAATTTTTTCATGATAAGTACCCCCAAAGAATTTAACTTCACTTAACTTTATAACAAAAAACTGTAACTGTGCCAGCTTTTTTCCATTACATTTTTAATAAACGCCCATGAAAACAAAGGGGTTTACAAAAACCACTACAGCAATGCCCTTAATTTGGGCAACCACAAATCAATCTCGCTTTCCAATACTTTCAAACTGGCATCAAATTCGGCCGGGCCTTGCCCAATCGGGTCTGCTACCTCGCTTTGGCCATTCCAGTGCCCCATTAACCACACCTTGCCCGAATAGGCCGGGAAGTTTTGCATAATCCACTGCTTGTGCCGGTTTTCCATCACCAGCATTAGCTGGGCAGCATTGGCCTGCGGCATCAGCAATTGTTCGGCGCGTTTGTCGTCGCTAATTGAGTAGCCTGCACGCTGCAATGCACCCAAAGCCTGTTTGTCTGGCCGCTTGCCGGTTAAGGCCTGTACACCACAACTGTTCACATTAATTTTTAACCCGACCGCATCGGCCTTGGCCTGCAATATGGCCTGGCCCATGGGGCTTCGGCAAATGTTGGCAGTACAAATTACTGTTACCAATGGAGTCGACATACCTTAAGCCTTTTTAATCGCTGATTTGCCAACCACTGGATCACCGTAGGTGCCATAAGCGTCTTTGTAGCCATAGCCGTAACCATAGCCGTAGTAGTAGCCTGAACGGTTGGCAATAAATCCGTTGAAGATCAAGCCATTCACCCGTACACCCGCTTGGGCCAATCGTTTCTGTGAATCGCTAACCTGGCGAATGTTGCTTGCCCCGTAGCGCGCCACAATGAACGTGGCCGAGCAATGCTGCCCCATCACTGAGGCGTCACTTACCAGTAACACTGGCGGGCTATCAATAATTACGTAGTCGTATTCATCATCCGCTTTTTCAAGCAGGGCGATGAAATTGGGGTGCAACAGTAATTCGCTGGGGTTGGGCGGTACGGAACCTGAAACCAACACATGCAGGCCTTCCAGCTCCGTTTTAATCAACGCAGTATCAAAAGGCACGGTACCCGCCACCACATCGCTTAGGCCGGGGTGCTTGGTATCGCCACGCTCTTCCTGAATGAAGTAACGGCTTAGTGTGCCCTTGCGCATGTCGCCATCAATCAACAATACACGCTTGCCAGCTTGCGCCATAATGGCGGCAAAGTTGGCAGATACAAATGACTTACCAATTTCAGGTACAGGGCCTGTAATCAAAACGCGCTTGTTGGGCGAATCTATGGTGGCAAACTGCAAACCAGTGCGGAAGCTTCGCAGTGCTTCGATTGAAGGGTCATTCGGTGCAGAAACAGCCAACAACCCAACCTTATCGGATCGGCGGCGCAAGCCCTTTTCAGCCGCGGTTTGCTGCTGGCTAAGCGGTACGATTGAATAAACAGACAAGCCAGTTGCTTGCTCCAGCTTGCTGGGGTCGCGTACTGCACTGCGCAACATAGCCAAAACTTGTGCCGCCAATACACCCAACAAAATTCCAGCCAGCAATGCCAAGGTAATCACCTGGCTTTTCTTGGGCTTGAATGCACGCTTGGGCTGTTGGGCATAGTCCACAATTGCTACGTTGCCGATTGTTCCTGCCTTGGCGACTTTCAATTGCTGTGCACCGTTCAACAAAGAGGTATAAAGGGCTTGGTTAACTTCTACATCCCGGCGCAAACGCAGGTATTCCTGCTGCACTTCCGGCAATGCTTGCGCTTGGCTGGCCACACCACCGCGCACAGTGCGCAGTTGGGCAAGCTGATCATCAATCGCTTGAATCAGCGGGTGCCCAGGCTGGAAGCGCTGAAGAAGTTTTTCACGTTCCAAACCAAATTCGACCCGCTTGGTTTCCAGTTCAACGTCTTGACCCAAAATACGCTGGGTATCCAGTGTGGGGTCAATGGTGCCTTTGCTTTGCACAAACACATTTAATGCATCTTCGGCCTTGCGCAGTTGGTCTTTAATGCTGGGCAACTGCTGATCTAAAAAAACTAGTTGTTGCTCAGCTTCCTGGCCTTTGCGCTCCACGTTCTGGCGTAAATAAGCATTGGCCAATTCGTTCAAAAACTTCACAGCGAACGCCGGGCTAGAGCTTTCATAGCGAACCCGAATCATGCTGCTACCGCGACTTACCTCGGCGGCACTTAGTGAAGCAACCAAACCATTGTGCAAACTAAGGGGGTGGCGGCGAACCACGTTTGCTACCAAGCCTGGGTTGGCTTCAAATTGGGAAATGGTAATGGAACCCGTTCCAAATCCAATGTTGAACGTCAGGGGTTGACCAACCGTGCCCTGCCCCAATACCTGCTCTTCCGGAGAATACAAAGAGTATGAGTCGCCGTCACCCTTGACGGCTTTAAATGCTTGGTCGGTCCAGGCAGTGGGCACCACAAACTGGGTCAACCTTAACTGTTCACCGCCCCAGGCATACTCATTCAAATTCAAAAATGGCTTTGACAAGCCCAATGCCTGTTCGTGCTGGTTCGCCAACCAGCGCCCAAACACCGGAAAGTACTGAGGCGAAATGGATTGGGCCAAGCCCAAACTGTTCGCCACACTTTCAACAACTGTGCGGCTTCGAATTATTTCAAGCTCGCCATTCACGTTTGATCTGCCATCAGCCAACACACCGCTTACATCTTGCAAAGCAGCGAGGCCACCGGCTTGCGTTGTTTCAACCTGCAGCAACACGTCTGCGGAAAATATCGGTGTGGCCACCGTTGCGTATATTGCGCCGATTGCCAAAACTGAAGCCGTTATGGCTGCGGCCACCCACTTAAAATCGAGCAGGTTGTACCAAAGATCCAAAAGCTTGATCTCGCCTGGGTCGCTGCCCATGTCAGCCAATAGGGGTGGGGTGCCCATGGCATTGCTTTTGGTCGTTGGTTCGTAAGGAATATTCATCGGGTTCAAGCTCTTGTTCTCTCGTTTACTCGCCTTCCAACACTCGAATGTTGGAACGTACTGTGGGCAATACCTGCAAAGAAGGCAATATGGTACCAAGCAAACGGTTAATACGGACCAAACGCACAGGGTCTACGTACACAACATCGCGGGGTTGCATCACGAACTGGTCTGCGTACAGCACACTTGTAGGGCTGGTGCTGTCCAGGTGAAAAATATCCAAGGTCCGCGGCTCGCCACTCGGGGAGGCGGCAGGCTGACGAATTACATAAACCTGCTGTGCGTTGGATGTATTTTGGTTAATTCCGCCAGCGTCACTTAACACTTCAGCCAAAGTCAGCTTTCCAACCGGCATTACAAACGAACTGGGCTGTACCACTTCACCCATCAAAAATACTTTGCGCAACCTGCGGTCGGGAATATTCAACACGTCGCCATTTTGAAGCAACACGTTTTGCGACAGGTCACCTTCGTAAAGCAGGCGGTACCCGTTCAGCACAAAACTTTGATTCTCTCGTTGAAGGGTTACATTCTCAATATCGGCTTCTTTGTTCAAGCCACCAACCTGCGAAAGCGCATCGCTAAGCCGCATGGGCACATCGGTGATCGGCAAAAAGCCTGGTTCACGTACTTCGCCGCTGATGTAAATTTTCTGGGAACGAAATCCACCTCCTTGGATTGTTACATCGACCTGTGGGCTTCTAATAAAAGCCTCAAGGTTTTTGGTCATCTCAGCACGGATTTCGTCGGTGGTTCGCCCAACAGCCTTTACCTTGTTCAAAAACGGAAAGTAAAAGGTACCATCGGGCAGAACCACTTGGCCCTGTAGCTGCCCCGTTGTATTGCCTGCCGGGTTGGTAAGTTCGGGGTGGTCCCACACCGTAACCCTAACCACGTCGCCCACGCCAATCTTATATTGGTACTCTGGTGGCTCAACACGAATACTAGCCGGCACAAGCGGCACACCTTGGGCTGAACTTTGCATTGCCAGCAAGCTGATTGAATCGATTGGGGTTAGGCGGTAATCGACACCATTTGAGGAAGACTGCTGCTGTTCGGTTTGACTAGGGTCGATACCGAAATACTGGCCGGGGAATGCACATGAAGCCAGCGCGGGCATGCAAACCAAAGCGAACAAGTAATACTTGCGGAAAAAGATCATTGAATGTGTCCGGATACCGAGAATGAAAAGATACAAATATAAAAAGGCTACTTTTACAACACGCCCAACACTTTAACATTAACCACATGCCCACGGTTTGGATGCGGAGCGCAGCAACAAAACACACCTCCGTTTAGGTGTGGTTACCTAAGAAGGCACCGGGAAACGCACCTGCATTGATCGCGAATTGGCATTACGTTCCCGCTGTACAAGCTTTGCCGAAGCAACGCCGGCCAACATAACCACGAAAGTAAGCGACTGAATCGTAAAGCTTTGCAACACCACAAACAGCAAAGCAAGGCACAAAAACTTTTCACCCATGCGACGAAGCCGCCAAATCAAATAAAACAATGCAAAATACATTAGCAAGACAAACACACCGCTCAAGTCGAAAAGCGTTTCAAGCATAGCGGAATTCAATGGGGCCAAGCTCACACCATCTTCACCATATCCAACGCCGGGTCCATATTCGGCATTCAAAACGCCATAATACTGCCCCAACCCGACACCAAAAATTATCGCCTCAGGATTATTTACTAAATAGTCTTCAGCATAAAACTCTTGGCGATAGACTTTCAAACCATCCAGACCAACTTCCACTTCTTGCGCCCTGCGCTCATAAGCATTTACTGCAATCTCGGCCAAGCGAGTTTCTGGCACTGCTGACAAAATAAAAACACCTGCCAAACCAGCAAACACCAACTTCGTAGCTCGGGAAGGATACAAAACAACTATGGTCAACAAGAATAAAGCGATGGCGATAAAGTAAGACCCAGCAAATGTTAATGCCGAGGTACCAAGCACCAAATAACCAAAGCGTTTGTATTTTGTGCTTACTTTGGGTTTAAGGCGAGCCCATTCAAAACAGGCCAATGCACACACAAACATAACGTAGCCCAAACGCTTGGGTTCGCTGGCAAAGCTATTAATCCGCAAAATTCCGCCTTCTAGTGCAATTTGCGCGCCATAAACACCACGCACAATTCCACGCAAAGGCAAGCCAGCAAAAACTGCAAATAATTGGTACAGACCATAGATCATTAAAGCAATACCCAGAAATGCCATTCCCTTTACAAAGATCTCGTACGCGCGTTCCTTTCTTAGCATTTCGAAGCAAAATGTAAATACGGCTAAAAGTCCAATATAGTACGACGCACGCAAAAGAGTACGGGTAACATCTTGCCCTGCAAGAAAACTAATACTGGCTGAAACCAAAAAGCAGATTAACATTAATACCAAAACAGGCACGAAACGTGGCGCAGCATTGATCCGTGCTCTTATCATCATTCGTGCAGTTAATATCAAGCTAAGTACTTGTCCAATACTTAATAAAGTCACCAGTGGAATGAAGAAGTAAACGGTTAACCCTGTGGGCAACCAAGCCAGTAAACGAACAGGATTTCGCGCCAAGAAATAAATAGCCATCGCGGCAAAAACCAGCACAATTATCGGGTCAAAAAACGTGTACCCAAATATCATTGGGCTGTCTCTATAGGTCTACGTGTTTTAGCCAATTGAAAAATTTCAGGCATAAGGTGTTCTAATTCATTGGCCAGGTAAACAGCCCCAGCTTTGGAAAGGTGAATATTGTCAGTGGAAAGCAGTATACCCTGATCATTCGCAACTCTAATGTGTCGACCGTCTTCGGCCAATACGGGTAAAAGGTCGATGTACAAATTTCTCAAATACTTTTTTTGGCTTGCATTTCTTATCAAGATGATCTCGGGCACTTTTAAACGCACTGCCACTCGCTCTTCAGTTGTCATTCGAACAAGTGGATTTGGATTGTTCCCGAAATGTTTTGGCCCGACATAGCGGAATGGCACACTCAGGGCACCTGAAGCAGCAACATTCCCTTCAATACAAGTTCTCCCGTATGTAACGCCAGCAAAAATCACGAAATCAACCGAAGAAACCAACTGTTTTTGATCATTACTCCATTCCGCCGAGCAAGCAGACACGTCATCGCGGTACACGAGGGTTAACGATTCTGAAAGGCCTGCTTCTATCAGCACATTGGCGAAGTCGCGGGCGAAGCTGTTGCCCGCCACCAATACAACTGGTAATTCCTTGTTGGCGGGTACTATATTGGGAAGTATTCGCCGAATTCGTTCGTTATAAGCAATTGCCCCGCCAGCCGCACCTTGTTCGTCGGGGTAATTCAATCTTTCCGGAAAGCCTGAGGAAAAATGCATGGCCATACCCACAAACAGTGAGGCTACAGTGGTTATAACAATCATCGGCCAAAACCGACGAGGTGGCACTTTGGTTGGCGAGCGAAATGGTACTTCGATGTAACGCCAGGTTAGCGCAGCCAGGCCGAAACACAACAGGCCAGCCAAGGCAACCGCAAGCGGCCTTGGTTCTTCAAACAAAGCAACACGCAAGAAAGCAAACACAGGCTGGTGCCACAGGTAAAAACTGTAACTGATCAAGCCTGTAAAAACGACTGCACGCTGAGTGAATGGCCAGGTAACCCGCAAGTTGCTTGAAGCCCACAACAAATAAAGCGCTGCGCCCACTGTTGCCAATACCATGTGCACGGGCAATAACGAACCTTCTGCGGGCCATGGCAACATGCTTGCAAGCATCATAACCACGCCTAAACCTGCCCATTGCTCACTGGGTTTCATTTCAAAGCGGGTCGCCGTTAAAGCCGCAATCCCGCCCACCAGTAACTGCCAAGCCCTGCAGTGCAGCAGGTAAAATGCAGCGGCCGCATCACGGTTCAGTTCATAAACCATCAAGCAAAATGACAATACAGCCAAGCCACTCAAACCAATCAACAAGGCCGATCGTCTGAATTTAAACAACCCGATTAACAGCAGGGGGTAGAGCACATAGAACTGCTCTTCTACGCCCAATGACCACGTGTGAAGCAAAGGCTTGTATTCAGACGAAAGATCCCAGTACCCTGAAGTTAGCCACAACAGAATGTTGTTGGCCGACAAAGTTGTTGCCACCAGCGATTGCCCGAAATTTTCCAGCGCATCGGGCAACATCAGCCAATAGGCAAATGGCATGCACGCAATTGTAACTACACCCAAGGCGGGCAATATTCGCCGTGCGCGGCGCGTTACAAAATTGAGATAGGAAAATCCGGACCCAGCATGTTCGCGCAGAATAATTGTTGTGATCAGAAAGCCTGAAATAACAAAAAATATGTCAACGCCAAGGAAACCGTTTTCAAATCCTGGCACCTTGGCATGAAACAAAACAACACTTAGAACAGCCAACGCACGTAAGCCATCAATTTCCGGCCTGTATACAACAGTCATTTCTTGTTTTCCCTGCGGTTTACACTGCGCGGCCTGGCTGTACCATCTGAAAAATAAATGGTGTCTGCCTGCAATAGCCCTTTGCCCAAAGTATGCATGGCCAATACCGACCCATTTTCAAACGTGCATCCTGGTGCAACCCTGGAAAACGCGCCAACCCAGCAACTTTGTCCAATGGTGATTGGCTTGGTGATCAAACCGAATTCCTCATCAGCCCAATTGTGGCTGCCCGTGCACAGGTAAGCCCCTTGAGAAATACAGCTGTGAGCGCCCACGGTGACCAAATCGAGGTTGTCTATCCACACCCGCTCGCCAATCCAAACATAATCGCCCACCACCAATCGCCAGGGAAACTTGATATTCACTCCGGGCTTTATCACCGCGCCCCGCCCCATTTTTGCACCGAAAAACCGCAACAACACACGCCGCCAAGCCGAACCGGGCAACCACGACGAAAAGAACAGCCCCTGAATTACAATCCATAGAAGCTCGACGAGTTTGCTGGCACCCCGATCGAATTCCGGATTTTTAAAAAGATCCAAACGCATTAATTTGCCTAGTCAAAAATACAATCGGGGCGAGCACCAAAGCCCGCAGCCCACCAGTAAACGCTGCGCATGCGGTCTGCAACCTGTTGAACACCGAAGTCCGCGTTTACCCACTTCCTACCGCGCTGCCCCATTTGCACCCGTGCTTCGCCGGGCAGCAACATGGCATTGCGTAGCGTGTCATTCAAACTTTGTTGATTAAGGTCGACCCACCAACCACAATCGTGTTTGTGCAAACCTTGCCAAGGCGCATTTTTTGTTGTGATCACCGGCACTTCTTGCGCCAATGCCTCGGCCACCACCAAGCCAAAATTTTCGGCATGGGTTGGCAATACAAACAAGCTGGCATCACGATACAGTTGTTGTTTGGCTTGCCCATGAACCGGCCCCACAAATCGAACACGCGGCAATCGCTGGTCTGCAACCATGCGCTTAAGCTGGTTTTCATGGCCGTTTTCATCGATTCCAGCAATGATCACTTCCCAATCCGGGAAAGTATTATTCAGTGCCGACCAAGCATTCAACAAATATTCCACCCCCTTCTTTGGATGGATTCGGCTCAAGAACAAAATCGATTTCAAATCGTGATGTTTGCGAACCAACAATTCAGGCAATTCGATCCCATTGGGAACAATCGCTATCGGGTTTTTTAACCCGGCAGTACGAAAATGCAGGGCCTCCATTTCCGCAGTGGCACGCAGGCAAACAGCCCCACGTAGGTGGGCGCTTTGAAACGCCCAAGCAGCCAACTTCTTTTTCAAGGCCGAATTTTGCCGTGCCCATGGGTCTAACATTCCCCGCGGCGTAACCATGTAAGGCTTGCCGGTAAGCCGTGCATATTGCAAGCTGGCCAAGGAAGGGTAAGTCCATAGCCCCTGCACATCGACCAAATCAGGATTCAATTCAGCAATCGCCTTTTTCAAACCCGGGGCGTAGTGCCCGGAACGAGGCCCCTTTACCGGAAATGCATGTGCCCGCGGCCCCCAGGCTGCCGTGGCGTATGGCTCTGCTGGGTCAAGCGTACCCATCACGTGGGTATCAATGTCGTCGAACTTATCTAGGCTGAAAGCTAGCCCGGGCACTGACACCGCTAACCCCCCGGCAGTTGAAGCCAGTTGCGAGGTCAGCAGCAAAACCTGAATTGCATCGAGTTGATCAGACTGCGCCATCATCGATCTTGTGAGTGTGCTGAATATATTGATCAAGTAAACTTTTGGCAGCAGCTTGCCAAGAAAAACATTCGCGAATCGTTTCTACCAGCTCGGCGGAATCGGGCCACTGGCGATTGCGCACAAACCGTGAAATGGCATCGGCCAATTGCGCCGCGCTGCTGTTGACCAATTGACCACCACTGGCGGCAGTGATGGCCGGCAAGGCGCCTGCTGGGCAGCCTATAACAGGTAAACCCGTTGCGGCTGCATCAAGAGCCGTTAAACAAAAACCCTCTTCAATCGAGGGCTGAACATACAGGTTGGCATTGTCATATAACTGAGCCAACGTAGCCAAGGGAACCGCATGGTGAAGTGTTACCTTGCCATCCAATTGAAGGAGTTTCACTTCACTAGCAATTGAGTCGTAGTAGCCTGTCACCCGGCCGGAAGGACCTACCACATCCCATTGAAAGTCAACGCCCAATTCCAACAGGCGTGCCGCCACCTGCGGAATTAAATGCTGCCGCTTGTGTGGCGCATAGCCTGCCACCGTTAATATGCGTGTCCGTTCCTGGGGCAAACGGCTGGCCGGCGGCTTCAAGCAAGCTTGCAAATCGGAGGTTGGCCCATGGCCAATTACCGCCACAGGTGTTACAACGATGGGCCGCAACAATCCGGCAACTTGCTCGGAAGGCACAATGTAAGTGCAATAGGCATGACGTCGTAGGCGAGTTCGGTTTTTTGCTTTAACAAAAAAAAGCCTTGCGTCCTCTTTGAAGCGGACAAGCAAAGGTGCATTGTGGGCTGTAACTCGACATTCCATTGGGGGCACATTGTGCACCGTGGCGAATGTTGCAACCCCCGCCGCTTGTAGCTTCTCGGTTTCAAGCACTTCCATCACAAACAAACCAAACATGACATGAACCACATCGGGTTGATTGCTAGTGTGCAAGCGGGCACAAATTTCGGCATTTGTTTGCATGCAGAAGTTGTAACGCTGTTCCCGACTGGGGTCGCCTTTGGGTGGATAGCCCACATCAATCCAACGCAGGTGATAGGGCAACACAGTTTGATTAGTCAAAAACTCTTCTGGTGCCGGGCCGGGAACAATTAACTCAATATCAACGCCCTGTTCCGCAAGCGCGCACAAGGTTTCATGAACATAATTTACCGTACCACCCACACGCGGAAAGTAGTGTTCGCTAATTGCCAATAATTTCAACCCTGTGCCCCCCCAGCAGGCCGACCACGCAAGCGTCGGTACGCTGCGATTAAGGAAAGACTTGGCCCCACGCCCACGACGCGACGCATTAGTTTAAACAGCGCGCGCGCATCCGCTTTATAGTCAGGCGCGATGCTTCGAGCTTCGGTTAGCAGTTTTCTTGCTTCTAGCGGGTACGACTTCCAATACGAAAGCGCAATTTGATCCATGCGTTGTGCCAACGCTTCCGCTTCGAGCACCGGAATTCCATTTGAGTAAGAACCAAGTACCTTGCGACACACTGTTACCCTCGCCTGAAACTTTGAAATGTCGTCGTCGGAAGAAACCCGACCACCACCCAAGCGGTGAATGTACAAATAGTTTATGGACTCAACCGGCTTAAAATAGTAACCTTGCCGCAGCACACGCAGCAACAGGTCGCCGTCTTCATCGGTAACCAGGTTCTCATCGTACCCACCGAGTTGAAGCAACAATTTGCGCGGAAAAAGCACACCGCAGTGATGTACAAACGGCCTAACAAGTTGTCGACGAAATTGGGCTGACGATTCCACAGGCAAATCTCGCCAACTGTCATTCAGCATTGTTTTACCCGAGGGATACACATGCAAGGTTGGTGCAAATGGCAGCACTCGAACCCGATCGGTATGAATCGAGGAATACAAGGCAGATAAATGGCCATTGTCTAGCTGATCATCTGCATCCAGAAACTTAACCCATTGCCCCGATGCAGCTGCCAAGCCAACATTTCGCGCAGCACCTTGCCGCTGATTTGCAGCTTGACGTATCAACATGACCGTAGCGGGAAGGGTGGCAAACACCTCATCAAACTGAGGACCAGAACCATCATCAACCACTATCCATTCAACGATTGGGTCAGTATTATTTGCCATACTTTGCAGCAAGCATGAAAAGTCTTCAGGACGATACGCCGGTATGACGACAGAAATTAAAGCCACTTTAGCTATTGAACCTTTGTGAACGTGGAGGTGCTTTCATTCAACTGAAGCGCATCACGCAATACTGGGGTCAACAAGGCTTGGGCACCCACCAAAGAAAGATGGTTAAAATCCCTGTAGTACATATTATCTTCAAATCGGGACGGGCATCCCTGAGCACATATTTTCTCTGCCACTCGCACCACAGACACCCCCTCAGTTTTCTCAAATGACCTTATAACCTGATTCGTTGAATCTTGCATTCGCTCCACTTCAGTCAAACTGATTTTATCAATAGAAAAAGGGACTTCAAAAAGAATTTCTGCACGAATTCGGCCACCTACGTGCCACGGCATTTCAGGTACTGCTTCTACAAGCACCACCCGTTTGCCCGCACCGCGAAGTTTTTGAATTACAGCGTCAAGCGAGCTTTTCATGACTTCCAAATTAGTTTGCGATGTCTTGGCTTCTCCGGTTTTAACCAAATGAAATGATCCATGTCCTTCGGAAAGAAGCATGCTTCCCCTGCCGTACAAAGGCCACCTTGCCACCAAGAACACAAACTGAATGCTTTCTTCACTTAAGATACGCTTCAACACTTTCTGCCGATATCGTTCGCACAATCCATTTTCAACCATCGGCATATCGGACCTGTCCGTATCCGGTAAGGGTGGGCAATTGCCCTTATTGGCAAACAAAATTGATTCGCCTGTCGAATCTGCAACATCTATAAATGCTGGCAACATGGAAGCCGCATGCGAGTCACCCCACACCAACCAAGTGGGGTCAACTTGATCAGCAAATTTCCCAAAAACACACAAAGTAGTCACAGGCCTGACACCGCTGCATGATTCAATCTCCGAACTGGTCGTTTTTAAATTTGAAATTCGCGTGAGTTGTGATGCGTCAAACCGTTGAGGTGCACCAGAGGTAAAGAACAACGCACAAGCCACTAAACCCAAAGCCAGCATTCCAGTTCCAGACAATCTGAAAATTCTGGCTCCACTAAACTTGAATTGTTTTCGATCCCGAAACGGGCGTTCTATGTAACGCCAAGACAGCCAAGCCAATGCAAAAGACGCGGCTATGGCCACGACCTGCCAAATCGGTTCCAGATGAACGGTAAACAATCTTTCCCGAAGAAAGGCCATGATTGGCCAATGCCACAAGTATAAGGAGTAAGACAACAAACCCACCCAAACCATGGGCTTGATAGCAAGAAAACGACTTACCCACGTGGCTTTTTCGATTCCGGCCCAAATTATCAAAGCGGTGCCCAGTACGGGTGGTAACGCTGCGAACCCCGGAAAACCGGTTGAACGATCATATACAAATATTGGCACCAGAATTGCCAACAAACCAATGGTGGCGGCCAGCTCCCGAATACTCTTTCTGGAGTTAACCGGTACCAGGCCAAGCGCAAGCAAGGCACCAAAACCTAATTCCCAAATGCGGGTGGGCAAAAGATAAAAAGCAGCACTTGGCATTCTTGGCGTTGCCCATACAGCTAGCAGGAGCGAACCCAATACCAAAACCACCACGGTAGGTATTAGCCAGCGACGCCCCAACCTGTACAGCACCATCATCAGGATAGGGAAGAAAATGTAAAACTGTTCTTCTACCGCCAAAGACCATGTGTGCAACAGTGGCAAGTAATCTGTTGGCCCAGCGAAATACCCACCCGAATTTTGCCAAAACCAGAGGTTTGATACGAACAACAAGGCCGCTAGCATTGACTCGCCCAGTTGCTCATATTTCGCTGGGGTTAGAAGAAACCAACCAGCCACTACGCTTGCAGCTATCACAGCGAATAGGGCCGGCAGAATTCTTCGTGCGCGCCTTTCGTAAAAGCGTACTATTGAAAAATCACCTTGATTCAGCTCAGCTTGAATAATTGACGTAATCAAGAAACCAGAGATCACGAAAAAAATGTCAACACCAATGTAGCCGCCAGAAAACCCGACTACATTGGCGTGAAATAGCAGTACGGGAACCACTGCCAGTGTGCGTAACCCGTCTATGTCTGGTCGATAAATCATGGAAATCTTTTAAAGATGGTTTGAAGAACTTTATTGATTGCGGAATGCTTGAATTTGAGCCGACAAATGCGGCACCATTATTTGGTTCAAATACAAAGAAGGATGATTTGAATCGTAATACAGTGGCTTTCCATCCATCAGCACTTCGCAGAATTCATTTCCGCACAACGGGCCGTTCAGGGTTAATACCACATCAAAATTTTTTCTGGCCACTTCATTAATATTCCCCAGCTTGTTTTCGTATTCTTCGGGGGTACGGCGTATTTCGGGATAGAAGCCCAAACGAGCTTGGCGGAAAAGGGCCTCAGGCACTGAATGCCGAGCGCCGGGCACAGTCAGCAAAAATGCAGACTTCGCGCCAATACTGCGTAGAACCTGGCCTGTGTGTGCAATTCCAGCGCTTACATTCATCAAACGGCTTGGGTTGTCGTAACTTGCGTTTCCGTCAAATACTGTATTCTTTTCTTCAAGTATGCCAAACCACGACCCAACTATTAGAACGCGGCCAATACCTTCCGTTTGTATATAACGCTTCACAGCATCTGAAGCTTGGCCACAGCCGTCCTTTCCTTGCTCTGCTCGCTCCAAGCCAAAAGCTATAGGGCAGCCAGCCATTGAAATTGCATAGCCGCTTATTCCTGCCTCTTGGAAGGCTTTGTCTAGGGCAGGAAACCAGGCACCAACATGTGAGTCGCCCCACACCAGCACATCAGGTTTGCCCACTATTTGCTGACCAAGGGTACAAAAACCTCTTTCCCGACCACGTAAAGTGAACAAATAAATTTCTGGCTTGCACTGGGAGTCGCTAATGCGTTTTTCATTGGCAACGTTGGCCAGTGCAACTATCTCGGGCGAAGCTCTCCACTCCCAACCTTTTCCCAAAAATACCAACACAGCGAACACTGCAAAACAAGCGGTCGCAAATGCACTGCCTGCAAAAATGGCTTTCCGGCTTAGGACGCTTACTTTGTTTGTTCGAAACGGAGTTTCAACGTAACGCCAAGAAATTACAGCCAAAGCCACCGACAAGCCAAACAGCACCAGTGCATGTAAGGTAGGCATTTTTTCAGGGTACAAAAGCGCATGAAATGCGAACAGTGGCCAATGCCACAAATAGAGTGAGTAGGATATCAAACCTACAAATACCACCGCCCGAGTTGACAAACAGCGCCCAACTACACTTTGCGGACCAGCCCAAATAATGGCTGCAGCGCCCAACACAGGGGGAACAGCCGTGTAGCCCGGAAACGGTGTGTTGGAGGAATACATAAAAACAGGGAGCAAGATTGCAGCCAAACCGAGCAGGGAAAGCACATGCTTAAAGCGTGGAAAGTGAACCTTTCCGGACGCCAAACCAATGGCCAAAAAAGAACCCACCAAAAGTTCCCACGCCCGCAAAGGCAACATGTAAAAATTCAATGTTGGTCTGCTGGACATGAAGTAAATGGACATGACCAACGAAACAGCAATGGCCCCCAAAAGAAGCCAAAGTACCAATACGCGACTAACCCGTTTGCCCACCAACATCAAAGCAAGGGGAAAAAATATATAAAACTGCTCTTCAACAGCCAGCGACCAAATATGGAGCAACGGCTTTGTTTCAGACGCAGCATCGAAGTATCCCGATTCCGCACCTAAAACGAAGTTTTGCACGAAGAAAATTGAGCCTAATACCGACTTGGCGAAATTGACTAATTCTTCAGGCGTAAAGATGAACAAACCAAAAGCAGTGCTAAAACCAATAACCACAAACAGCGCTGGCAGTATTCGACGAGCACGCCGTTCGTAAAACCCAACAATTGAGAAATTGCCTTGTACAACCTCGCGCCAAATAATTCCCGTAATCAAGTAGCCTGAAATTACAAAGAAAACATCAACCCCTACATATCCACCAGAAAAGGCAGATATGCCCAGGTGATACAAAACCACGGGCAATACGGCAAGTGCACGAAGGCCGTCAATATCGGGGCGGTAATTCATAAAATTTGGATTTAGCTACGCATTTCTGCTGTGTTCAGCCGAGGGAATGGATCAGTTGGTACCCGTACATTTAAGAAGCTACACAATTTTTCCCAACCATCGCCTTTGGTGACATCGAACTCAATAAGGTCACCAGGCCGATCTGCGAAATACTTGCGAACAGCGTCTTGATGCTGCAATAACTTTTCGAGATAGACCTGTTGGTGCCCGATGGGAGCAGGAACGCCATAAATCCACTCGTGCAATCTGATTGGCTTTTCCCCAAAATGTTTACATACAGAGGCATACCATTTATCGGGATCACGCACAGTTAATATAAATTTTGTTCCCGGCGCCACTAGGTCAAGTTCTTGATAAAGAACACACCAAGGATTGTCAGCCACAGCATCGAAACTCTGAAAAAGATCCAGTGCACGTTTAGACAGCTGATCGAAGTTATCCAAATCCTTTATAGAGAAAACGCCCCCGACCCGATAACCTAACTTTGACAATGCGTATTGAAGCGAGGTGGTTCCAGTCTTCTGCAACCCGACACAAACAACCTTTTGTTTTGGAACGCCATATTTCAATCGTCGCCAAAACAATGCCATCGAGTGTTTAAAAGTTAGTCGCGAATGATGAAACATTTAAATTAGTCCGCTCTGTTGATCAATAAAAACTAAACGTCATCGATTAAAAATACGCCTGAATGCCAAACCCCATTTGACTCCAAAAAGCCCAATCAAAATTCGTACTTTTACTGGCAATGCGGGGCTAAAATCGAATAGATAATTCTGGTGTTCCCAAGCGGAAGCCAAGGCCAATATTTCTGGCTCCTGTTGCCATGCGTAGGCAGTTTTCCTTACTCTGGCCAAACAAGCTCTTCTAGCTAACCTGTCGTTTCGTTGTGCCAACAGCAAGCTTGATATCGACTCGAAAGCCCGCCAAAAACTTCGAGCAGATTTCAGTGACTTGTCACGACTAACAGACCCAACTGGCGGGTTTCGATATAGAACGCGTGTGGCTTCACAGAAACGTACCTCAGCTGCGGCGGTAAGCACTCGACCAAAGAACTCGCCATCATCATCGCCTGTCAGCGAAACATCCCAATCACCGACCTTGTCAATCAGCTGCCGTGAGACCAGCCATGCATGCGGAGGAAAAAAGCCGCCGTTTAGCCACATATCGATCAGCAGGTCTGAACCACATGAGTAGGTTTTCCAGTATCGCCTTGTGCTTGGGGCAGCAATTTGATTGTCGTCATTAAAATAAGACCAAGGGCAAAATGCAATTGCACCGGGTGGCAAGTCTTTCAGCTCATTCAATTGTTCAGCCACTTTATTGGGCGGCAATATATCGTCAGCATCAAGAAACTGAATAAAGTTGCCTGTTGCCATTTTTAAACCGGCATTCCTGGCGGCACTTCCACCAGCATTTACACCAGTTACCCATCGAATTTGCCCATCGAATTGGCGAATTACATCAAGGCTACCGTCCGTTGAGCCATCGTCAACGACAATAACCTCGCAAGGAAATGACTGAGACAAAGCACTTTGAATTGCAGCAGCAACATAAGGTTGCTTGTTGTAACAGGGAATAATTATAGAAACGTTAGTAGTCATTTACACGCATATTCGGAGCATTATTCCATTGGGATCAGCGCAGACCTCGCTTTCGAAAAAGCTCTTGGGCGAATGAGTGCAAATCTTGGTCAAGCAAATTCCACTTTTCAACTGCAGCCCTATCCTCAGAAGTAACAATTTTTTGTATTCTTGTTTCCTTCGTCTTATCTACTCTCTCAGCGAGTACCCATCCGAGGCTTGATGCAATGCGTAGCGATGATTCTTCAAATTGATCCAAAAGACCAAATTCAACATATCGCTTTTCTAAGTTAAACTTCGCTGCAGAAAGAAGCGATAGTGAGCTTTCAGATTTCCAATAATGAGAATAACCAGCTAGATACCTTGTTTGCATATTGTCGATGAGCCACGTTCCTGCCAATCGAAATTTCCTATGCTTGTTGTATTCGAATATCTCAGCCAATTGCACTTCACGATTTGTGCGTTTTTGCTCAAGATTCCTTCCTGGCCCGAATTCGCCAGGCTGTTTAATGAAATAGTAATGTGAAATGGCTCTCTCTATAGGATCACGAAGCATAGTGAACATTTTTACAGGCCCAGTCACTAAATGTTGTATCCCGTAAACGCTATGCCCCACAAGCACCTGATATCGACCACGACTTCGGAGTAAATCTAACTCACCTTTATAGCTTTTAATCAAATCTCTAGGGTAGTTAGGTAAAACCAATTTTCTAACCAAGCTGGTTCCTGCAACTTTTGGAATATGTGTAAAAATGACAACGGGTCTCATTTCAGACTATTTCCTCATATGATTAAAAGTTCTTATTCTGCGGAGGGGAGAGTCCACGACCAACCCTTAGCTTCAAAGGCTTTACGAAGTATGGCTTCGTTTTCTATAGTGTGTCCGTTACCACTCTTACTTATTTTCCTCAGAGGCGTGCAAACCTTCCGAAGCTCTAAATCAAGTTCGCTAAACAGTGAATCCACTAATGGCTGATGATGCTCTGACGACTCAAGATGATCCTCATAGAAGATTACATGGTGAGGAAGTCCAGCAAGTAGTTTAGTTTCATCAGAAAGCCAGTTAAGCCGTCGCTCAAAATCAGCCAAAAATACCTCTTCAGAGATGCGTAAACTAATTGACTCTAATGCATCGTCCTTTTTGTGAAATGATCCCCTAGCTTTGGCTATATGCTTGGACAAAAGTTGGCGCAGCACGTCGCGTCTTTGAATGTGAACTATAGTCCAACCTTCTGTCACCATAAATTCTAGAAAACTACGCGAGTCAACCGGCGTCTTTCTCCCCCAGGTGAGATGTTCGGGTTTAACGTGAACAACTACATTTTGACCTGACCAACGTCGCCCCAACCCGGCCACATAAGCTTTGGGCCACCATACATCACGTGTAACCGTATTCAATACTTCATGAAGCCCTTTGAAATGTCCTGAGGAAACCAGCAATGACTCAAATAATGTTGTGCCAGAACGCCCTTGGCCAAAAATCAAAACATTCTTCGCTTTCGAACGAGCTTTGAACAGATATGCCACATACGCGATCAGCTCTCGCAAACGTAATACGACCGTTGTTTTGATTCGTACCCACGCCGATACGAGTTTAAGTGTTTTCATCTTCGAATTTATTTAGATACCAAACCACGCAAAATACGGCCTGCATTCGTTGCGCGATCACATATCGCAGGAAGTCGGGATTCAATCAGGGCTCGTATGCCATCTTTCCCTGAAACCAATTGATCAACAGCCAATGCGAATTGTTCAGGTGAAATGGATTTCACAGAGTGACAAAATTCCTGATGACCAAACACGTCTTGATTAATACCAATGGCTTTCACGGAATAACTCAAACTTAAGGTGGGCACACCAGAAGACAACGCCGCGATGGTGGCATGTGTGCGGGCACCTGCGAACACGCAGCACCGGGCAATCAGCCACTTTAATTCTGCGGCCCCCAGCGGCGGTACCAGCCCAATATGATTACTAACCTGCTGTGACACCTTCGCCTGAAGAGAAGCCATAAAGGCGTAGTCGTCTTCATCGTGTTTGGGTGAGGCCACGTGTGGAATCAACAGGATGGGTTTGTCGGTTCGTTTTGCGCATGCAACAACCATTTCAACGGCTTTGTCTCGCCATGCATCCAGGCCACCCGCTGATGAAAAGCGGGCCACCAATGGGCTAATGTTGATACCAATTGGTTGATTCGCCACCAAGGCTTGTACATTGAGGTCGGCAGGTTCTAGTGGCTTCATCACGAATGCAGGGTCAGCCACCAAGTGCACATTGTCTGTTATGCCATGCTTGGCCAAATACGACTGTGTTGCGGTTTCACGAACGAAAATGCCATTGAGTGTTTTCAGGTGCTGATGAATTACTGGCGCAAACTCTTCATCTTGATCAAAGGGCCCAACAGACGCACCCCAAATGTAGACAGGAATGCCCTTTTTTTGCAGGAAACGGTCAACGGCCATGTAGTCTAGCGGTCGGCCATAATCCAGCGAATAATTGTCGCCCCCCAGTTGCATGGCTGCCCCCAAGCCCGACACATGGCTTCGAAGATCGAAAGTGTGCTGCTGAAATTCCGTGCGCAACCTTTTGTTGGCTTGCGCCATCCACCATTTCAACGAGAAACGCGGGCCCACGTGCGAAACTGAAAAATTAGTGACCCGGCTGTCGATTTCAGCTTGCTGCTGCGCTGCCACAGTTTCGGGCGAGGCCATTACACCTGCACTTGCCTGAATTTCGCCAAATGTTTCGGTCAATATTTCCATGGTGCCGCGAACAATCGCCTCGCAACCGCGATTGCGATAAGGGCCGTTTCCAACAAACAGAAACTTTGTAGCAGGCTTTGGGTCGCTGATTTGATTTGCTGAGGTCACGTTTAGAAAATCTCGAAGAAGGAATTAAGTGGGAATTTTCAGCAACAACAGCGCACGCCGAATGCGATTCCAGATGCGCCGCATCCGCGAAGGGCTTACCTGCTTGTCGTAGGCCTTCACTAATGGCGCGATAGAGTCTACGAAAACTTGCAACACACCTTGCCGCTTGGCTTGCTGATACAAATCATGACTTGCCAGGCCAAGCTGGTAACGCAAGCGATGAATTTCTTGCATGTGCGGTTGAAGGTGATTTCTACTGGCCGTTACTCGCTTAACCGGTCGCCATTGGCCAGCACGGTCAGCAAGCCAAAGGCGATACGCCAAACCCTCTCGGCGATGCCGAAGCCCACCTGCTTGAGAAGCTGCTACCGAATCAACAGGCAACGGCTTAAGGTGCAAACGACCACTGTTTGCACCATCCATCAACAATTGTTGAAGTTGGTGGCTTCTTGCAACAATCACATTGCTGCCACGATGGTCGGTGTCGTATTCAGGTAACCATGCGTCGCCTACGGTTGCGTCTGCTGTTTCACCCAGCACATCGTCACAAAACTCGCAGGCCTTCAGCTTGAAAAGGCCATGACCCCAGTTGGCACCCAGCAATCCTTCCATGGGTTGCTGTACCTCCAGGTTATCGCCTTTACGGGTGCCGCTAACTTTTACACCATAGCGGGAGGCTGGGCGCCCGGGTAATTTGGCACGAAAGTCAATCGACTGGAGCTGCCCTGGCTCAACACCCAACTGCCACGCAATCGACTCTGCAAACGAAGCCGATTTTAAATGCCCACAAACAATAGCTACTGTGAACTGAACACGCTGAGCCAATACTGGGTCCGCAAGGATGGCAAGGCGCAGTGCTTTAATGAAACAAGGCACACCTATAAAAGCGTAGCGTCCCGGTGTATTCATTACGTGCTTGATAACCTGCGACATTTCAACAGGGTAGTACCGGGTTTTCGCGTTATCAAGCACACCCTGACGGCTAGATTGCACTGAAAAATGAAATAACGGCCCATTTTGATCCCGTGGCTTTTCAGTCACGTTCACAACGAAGTCCACCAGATTCTTGTCCAGCAATTCGGCAAGCAACCAGGTGCCTACACCGCCAGATGAGCCATTTTCACGAAACTCGCCTTCCTTAACCCAGCCCGCCCAAGTGGACAGGTATTTACCGATTCGTGAATCGGTTTGGTGATCTTCGGAAGGGAAAAGCCGATCAGCAATTTGGTTTTCATCCGGATTGCCCTCGGCAAAAGGGCAAGCCGATGCAGCCAGTTGGGTTCCGCCATCTTCGGGCAGCGCAGCGACAAGTCTCTGACTGCTATCGAACACCATCTTGATTCGATGATCAAAGGCAGCACATGCACCACAGCCCACACAGTACCCACCATCAACAACTTTTTGAAGCGGCGAATGCATACGCATTAATTCCACAGGGGGGCTGCCCCCCACTTCATTTGCTTACTAGGCAAATGCACCAAACGATCAAAACTTCGAGCCAGAAACCGTGATGCCACCGCCCCGCTTAGTTTGTCTGTGAACAGGAACCACTTCGAACAACGCACTGAAATAATGATTTTGGCCAATGATTTGCGCCATGCCGCCAAATCGCTTTGATTTACCAGATCACGGCAGCGATTTCCCATGGCAGCACGAATCGCTGTTGGCAACATTCTGTTACGCCAATGGAAGTTAAACAAAAGGCGTTGCCTTTCAGGTGTCCATGTTTTCAGCTTGGGCAGAGTGTGCTCGGTTAGCTCCATTAACTGATCGAAGCGGGCCATAAGCTTTTCCCGTGACTGGTTGGGTGCCCGCGATCTTGAATCTTCCCGTATGCGATAAACGGCAAGCGGCTCGTGTACCTGCAGCACAGGGAATGATTCAACAAATGGAACCAAAAGCTGGAAATTTTGAGAAGACGTTTTGGAGAAATAAATACTACGGTCTGGATGTACGGCAAGAAACATTTCACTGCGTACCATGTGGCAGACTGGACCGTAGAAGTAACGCATGAACAGCAAGTCTTCGAACAGACCGTGCGCGCGGTGCGATGGCACATCAACCGGCATGAAGTGACCATCGAATTCTTGCCTTGCCTCAATGAACAATTGCGCATTAGAACGCAGCAAACCTATATCCGGGTTTTGCTTGAATAACTCAACCCTTCTTTGTATCGAACCAGGGGTAAGCCAGTCGTCGGGATCGGGCCACATCAGGAACTCGCCAGTGAAATGCTTCAAACCTGTATCCACTGCGCCGCCCAAGCCTTTGTTGGCTTGCTCAATTAGCTTGACAATGTAACCTTCTGACTGCAGTAGAGGAACAGACTCACGCAGCATCTCGGTGGTGGCACTGTTTGCGCCATCATTCACCAAGATAACCTCAAGGTTTTTGTAAGTTTGGTCAACTATTGAGGAGATAAACTTTTCTAAATAGGCTTCGACGTTGAAACACGGCACGACAATGCTGACCAGACCCGGAACAAGTTCAGCGCTTTGGGGCAATGCGTTCATTGTGTTGCCGGGCCTTAAGAGTTAGACGAAATGCTGACTGGTTTGCCAATCATGGACAGGTGTTTTTCGCCACCCGCATTGATCACCCAACGACCCTGACTAAAGGCGTTGAACACTTGTGAACAGCCGGGAACAATCCTGTCGTGTAGTTCAACAAATAACAGGGGCACCTGCTGCAAATCTGTGTCGGCATTTTTCAAAATCTCGTATTCGCCGCCTTCAATATCCAGTTTGACCAAGCCAATCGGTTTGCCGCCAAACTTTCTTGAAATATCGCCCAAGGAAATCGTTGAAACTGAACCCAGCACATTGCTGCTGGATGTCGTGTCTTGAAGCGCAATACTGAACCCCCACTCGCCAGTGCCTCGATCGCGAAGTAATACGTCTTGGCCACCTTGGGAATGAAGGGCCGACTTTGAAGCATGTATGTTTTTGTGCCCTTGAATATTTTTCTCGAGCACTGCGTAATTCGCATCCGATGGCTCGACAGATACCACGGTTGCTTTTGGGTACATCTTCGATAGCTTGATTGCTGCGGCACCGATGTACCCGCCTGCATCGACAATGATTCCGTCAAAGTTGGCCGGAAGCAAGGTGGAAAGAATGTCGAATTCCCTTCTCAAGCTTTGGAAGGCTACTCTTAAATCAGGAGTACCCGGGCGCACCAATACGCTTTGCCCTTCAACCACAACCCGCATTGGGTCTTTACTACCCAGGTATGATCGCAGGCGATAGGTTAGATAGGCGCGATAGCCAACGATAGGCGCGTCGCGAAAAATTGTTCGAATTAGATTGAATAATCGTTTTATCATATAAGCCTTGATCGAATCGATAGTTTGGACAGCAATCGTTTACCCCCAACAGAACGGCTTGTTAAGCAATGCGGAAGAATGGTAGGGTTCTTTAAATTACAATTTCAACGATTCAAGTATGCTGTCGGACACTTGAGTATTGTTGCTTCCAACCGGCTTGAGGTTGATGGGACAGGAAATTGCGGAGAACTACGCATTGGAGAACCTGGTGATGGCTGCCATCGAACTGTCAAAGGACGTATCTCCTTCAAGAGCCAAATGATGAAATCTGGCAATACCCTGAATTCACTGGTTGCCTTGCGAAATCGCATTTGCAGATGGCGCAGAAAAACACCCCCCGGGGAGGGTTTTATCAGCGGGTGTTCAAGACTGACTTTGGTGGAACTCATTAGGCGTTCACAGATTGGGGTAAAAAAAATAGCTGAAGTTAGTGTGTTTTGGTGAGGTCTCGAAAAACAAAATTTTCTTTTTGTAGTTGTTCCCATGACGCAAAGCCCGCAACCTTGCCCTTGTCAAGCACCAGGATACGGTTGCAATTGCGCAAAGTAGACAAGCGATGGGCAATCACAATCAGGGTTTTGTCCCAAGGTAATTCGTCGATTGCACGCATCACTTCGTTTTCAGTCACGTTGTCTAAAGCACTTGTGGCTTCGTCAAAAACGATCAAGTCGGCATTGTTGTACAAGGCGCGTGCAATACCGATTCGTTGCCTTTGTCCACCGGACAATCGAATACCACGCTCGCCCACTTCAGTGTCATAACCCTGTGCCAGTTCAGTGGTCACGAAATCATGAATTTGAGCGATTTTCGCTGCCTCAAGCATGCGGTTTTCATCGATTTGATCCCGCAAAATACCCAGTGCAATGTTCTCGCGTATGGACGCGTCGACCAAAAATATTTCCTGGGGCACATAACCAACAGTGGCTTGCCACGCCCGCAACTTTTCAGCCTTTACCGGGTTACCGTCAACGACCATTTCGCCGTTGGTAGGCAATATCAAACCCAGCAAAATATTTGCCAAAGTTGATTTGCCCGCACCTGTGGTACCCACAATACCTATACGTTCGCCTGCATTGATTTGAAGTGAAATGTCGCTTAAGCCGGGTTTGCCATTGCTCTCATAGAAAAACGAAACATTGTTCAACGCCAGAGAGGACTTCAGCCCTGTGGGCTGCGGCCTGCTCGCAGGCAGTTTTTCAGTGCTCTTGAAACCGATTAGGTCTGCATGCACCCTTTTTACGGCAGCAGCGCCATAGGCGAGCATGGTCAGGCTTTGAAAGAGTTTTGACAACTCCGGGATCATTCTTTGACCCGCAAAAACAAGTAATCCAATAGTTGGCAAAACGGTGGCCATCACTTCACGGTTAACGCTGGCATGGTCACCCAAAATAACAAGGCACGCCAAAATTAGTCCCGAGAAAGCCGCCCCATGCATTACGTACTGGGGCACCTGGCTGATAACAGCCACGCCAGCCTGCGTTAGCGCCATTTTCTGGGAGGGTGCTGCATACCGGTTCAAGTAGAACCGCTCGCGCCCTAGAATTTTGATGTCTCGAATGCCCCCCAAACCTTCATTGGCAATGCGGTAACGTTCAGTGTTGGCCTTTGCCCGGTCAACTCCCATTCGACGAACTTTGCGGCGTGAAATAAGAATTGAAATACCGTAGATGCCGCCAAGCCCTGCAAATACAGACAACGAAACTACGAAATTCGCGTACAGCATGACGAACAAAAGCGCTGCCGTGGTTAACACAGCGGCACAGGCTTCGGCAGCAGGGCGAAAAAACTGCTGAACAACCTGCTGCGATTCAGCCAGTAGCTTGGTTCCCATTTCGCCCGAATGGTTGACCAAAAAATATGAATAAGGACGAGACAAATAACTTTTTAGCAGCTTGTGGCTGATTGAATGAGACCGCATGAAAACAAAGCGACTTACAACAAAAACCCGCAACACTTGAAACGCATTGGCAATGACTACCAAAGCAATTGAGCAAACCCCCAAAACAATCAGGAAGTCGTGGCTGCTTTGAAAATTGCCCTTTTGGTAGACCCATTTCAACGGTGCAATTTTTTGAATACTTTCAGGATCTGCAAGCACGGAAAGGAACGGAGCAATTGACCCGACCATGGCAGCTGACAATACGGCCGCAAGAATAACTACAGCAAGAACCAGGAAGGCATTTCGACGCTCACGCTTGTCGAGCATTTCCCACGCCATACCAAATATTTCACGATTAACCATGTGCAGCAGGGTCCACAATATAAGAGAGATACCACTCGACGAACCGCGCAACCCCGTCAACAACATTTGTTTTGGGGGAGTAACCAGTCAGGTTCTTGCAAAGTGTTGCATCGGCCCAAGTGGCTGGTACATCCCCTTGCTGCATGTCCATGTAGTTTCGAATGGCTTTTTTTGAAGTTGCAACTTCAATTGCGTCAATAAAATCTTCAAGCCGAACCTTGCCCGAGTTTCCAATGTTAACTACACGGTAAGGCGCAACATGCGAAAGGCTGTCGCCTTCGACTGCAGTTTCTGGCCCACCAGGAACCGCGTCGATCAGCAATCGAATTGCTCGCACCAAGTCGTCAATGTAGGTGAAGTCTCGCCACATTTGACCGTGGTTATATACGTCGATAGGTTTGTTTTGAAGAATCGCGGAAGTGAACTTGAAGAGCGCCATATCGGGCCGCCCCCATGGGCCGTACACCGTAAAGAAGCGAAACATGGTGATTGGCAAACCGTGAATATGTGCCCATGAATGGGCCATAGCCTCGTTGGCTTTTTTAGTGGCTGCGTAGAACGACATTTGAACATCTGCTTTTTGATGTTCTGCGTAAGGCATTGTGGTGTTGGCACCATATACCGAGCTGGTTGAAGCCATTAGCATGTGTCGTGGTTTCACGGCCAAGGCAGCATTCATCAAGTTAAAAGTGCCCACAATATTGGCGTTCAGGTATGCGCGTGGATTTTCAATTGAGTAACGTACACCTGCCTGTGCAGCCAAATGAACGATCACATCGGGTTTGAACTTGATCACGGCACTGGATAATGTTTCATCGTTCTCGAGCATGGCTTCAGTGGCCTCGAACTTCGGAAAAGAGCGAAGAATATCGTGGCGCTTTTTCTTCAGCTCAACATCATAGTAGTCGGTCAGACCGTCATATCCATGAACGTCCCACCCTTCCTGCAAGAGAAGCCGTGCAAGATGGAAACCAACAAACCCTGCCGTTCCTGTAACAAAGGCTTTCATAGGGACTCAATCTTTTGATTCATCGATGGCCTCGCGCTCCAGCTGCTCAAGTTCACACTTCAACAACTCAAATTCATGTCGCTTTCGAAGCAGGAAACGCTTTGTAATTGATAGTTTGTCAGCAACGCCTTTCGGGGTTAGCAAATACACGTATGCAAGTTTGTTGTCGCTACGCAGAAAATTCCCCACCTTGATTAAACCCCGTTCCTTAAGGGCCTTTAGCTGATAGTTGATTTGACCCAAGCTTACGCCCAACTCATCGGCCAGCTCGCGCTGGGATATTTCGGGCTTGCTTTCAATCAGGCGCAGCACTCGGTACCGCACCTCCTCGCGTTGTTGTTCCAAACGATCAGACACTAAAAGGTTCTCTTAAGCACGCTACCGCCGTGTTGTTCGCCGTTCAACAAGCGGGAAATGAATTGAAAGTTAGTTTTACTGCATAGCAACATACAAAGTTCGGCGCAGTGCACACGGTCAAGCATGGGCTTTTACCACCACCCCGAGCTTGCGTTCAAAATTGAACACCTCCAATGTTAAAGCTAACTCAATGACAAGTCCATGACGTTTGTGCATTGCGATTACCTAAAAAACGGGACAAATGACAACCACCCCCAATTCATGGGGGAGTAGATAACAAAGTTTTATGGAGCGATTTGAATGGCTTTTTTCAATTGAACCAGCAAGCTATAGAGCAAATCGTCGACATTTTCAGACGAGGCCGAAACCTCAAGCACAATGAATTCAGGCACATCAACTAGGTCTGGCTTAGTTACAGTGGCAGCCACAGCCACGCAACCAGCTTCCATCAGCAACTTTGCAAGGGAAACCATTCGGCGCACATGCTCGGCTTTGTCTGAATCTTTAAAGCCCAAATCCATGCTTAGATCGCTGCGAACCTTGCTGCCTGTAATCAACATGGTACTGATGCGCTCGTGGTGAAGCATCAGTTCAAACTTTGCGGCAAGCTCTGTTTTATTGGAGTCTGCTGGCCCTACAAACCACACGGTGTGCCCTTTGTGGCCGTGCAGCTTGGCCCTGTCTTCGATGCTTACGCCCGCTTGGGTTGCGTGAATCATTTCATTGCGCTTTAACGCAAAGTGAATAACCCCTGCCCCCACAGTGCGGTTGCTGTAGCGGTCGACAAGAATAAAACTTCCCAATTGCTTGTTTTCAGCAAACGGCAAGGCCACCGCCTTGCGGTCAAGGTGAATGTTTACCTCTGCAATATCGTTGGTTTCAAGGTGTTCCGCGGCTTCGTGCGCCAAGGTGTTTACATTCACCTTATGCTTTATTTTGGTAATGCTGCAGCCCAGTTGTTGGGTGTGTAACTGTATCAAGTAGTTTTTCGCGGGTAAACCTTGTTCAGGATCCATCCACACCAGGCTTACGCAAAACTGGTCAGCGGCTTTCAGGCCCAGCGCAGGGTGGCAAAGTACGTCGCCACGGCTTACATCGACTTCGTCCGCTAAGGTTAAGGTAATGGAATCGCCCGCCCTGGCTTGCGCCCAGTCGCCTTCAAACTGAACAATTTTGCTTACCGTGCTTTGTGTGTTCTTGCCTGCCACTTCAATCGGCATACCGGGGCTTGCCAAACCGGAAGCCACCAAACCAGCAAAGCCGCGGAAATCCAGATTCGGCCTGTTGACCCACTGAATGGGCATGGCAAATTGCTCAGGCACCAATTCGCCAACCTGGCCTAAAACATCGACAGTTTCAAGGTAACCCATCAATGTGGGCCCATGATACCAAGGCGTATTTTTCGAACGCTCACGAAGGTTGTCGCCACCAATAGCGGACAGCGGAATGGCTTGAACTGCCTCAATACTGAGCGCTTTTGCGTACTCAGCAAAATCGGCAACAATTTGGTCATACACCTCTTGTTTGAAGTCGACCAAATCCATTTTGTTCACCGCCAGCACTAGGTGGCGAATACCCACCAGCTGCGTTAAAAACGCATGGCGGCGGGTTTGTGTCAGCACGCCTTTGCGGGCATCAATCAACAATACCGCCAAGTGGGCTGTTGATGCACCTGTAACCATGTTGCGGGTGTACTGCTCATGCCCCGGTGTGTCGGCCACAATGAATTTTCGGGCATCGGTTTGAAAATAGCGGTAGGCCACATCAATGGTAATACCTTGCTCACGCTCGGCTGAAAGGCCATCTACCAACAAGGCGTAATCGATGTTGTCGCCTTGGGTGCCGTAGCGCTTGCTTTCATTGCGCAATGCTGCCACCTGGTCTTCAAACAGCTGTTGACTTTCCCACAACATGCGACCAATCAATGTACTTTTGCCATCGTCGACACTGCCACAAGTAATAAAACGCAACGTATCCAGGCTTTGTTGTTGGTCCAGGTAGGCTTGTACTTTTTCTGCGGCATTCATCTTAGAAATACCCCTCTTGTTTTTTCTTTTCCATGGATGCTGGCGAGTCTTTGTCAATTGCTCGCCCTTCGCGCTCAGACACATTCGATTCCAGCAGTTCCAGAATCATTTCCTCAAGGGTGTCTGCAGTTGATTCCACTGCACCAGTCAGCGGGTAGCAACCCAGTGTTCGAAACCGTACCCATTTAATTTCAACTTCGTCACCTTCTTGCATGGGCAAGCGGTCGTCGTCCACCATCATCAAGATGCCGTCTTTTTTTACAACTGGCCGAGGCTGCGCAAAATACAAGGGAACAATGGGAATATTTTCTCGGTAGATGTATTGCCAAATATCCAGCTCAGTCCAATTACTCAGCGGAAATACGCGCATGCTTTCACCACGATTTTTCCGGGCGTTGTACAGGCTCCAAAGCTCGGGGCGCTGGTTTTTCGGGTCCCACTGGTGCGTGGTGGTGCGGAAGCTGAAAATACGCTCTTTCGCACGGCTTTTCTCCTCGTCGCGGCGTGCGCCGCCAAAAGCAGCATCAAACTTGTATTTGTCCAAAGCCTGCTTCAAACCCACTGTTTTGGTGATGTCGGTGTGAATACTGCTGCCGTGATCAAACGGGTTAATGTTTTTCTCAATGGCGTCGGGGTTGACATGCACCAGCAGTTCCATACCGCTGTGCTTGGCCATGAGGTCGCGAAACTGGTACATGGTTTTGAATTTCCATTGAGTGTCTACGTGCATCAACGGAAATGGGGGCGGGGCCGGGTAAAAGGCCTTGCGCGCCAAATGCAACATCACAGCGCTGTCTTTACCTATCGAATACAACATAACCGGGTTTTCAGCCTGGGCAACCACCTCACGCATAATGTGCATGCTTTCAGCCTCAAGCGCATCCAGGTGCGAACGGTCACCTTTACTCAGCAGCTTGGTAGCTCGTGGCTTTAAATTCAGCGCGTTGTCTTGCAAATGGGTTTGGTATGCGGGCAAACAAAGCTCAAAACTTGCAGTTTTCCAATCGCGTGCGTGTATGCCCCGTACCATAGCCACCAAGGCACCACTTGGCCAAAGCTGACAAGGCTTACCCACGGCTTCCGCCAATTTGGCAAATGCAGTCAGCAATACTTCAGGAGCTACAGCAGCCTTGCTCGCCTTCACTGCCTGCCAATAACGCAAACCTTTCTGGTTGTTGGCCACAAGCAAAGTCAGCTTGTTAAAGCTGTGTACCTGCACATTAATAACCGCGTGGCGCTTGCGCTTGGCTTCAACCTGATAAGCATTCAATACAATTTTTTTGACCGAGCCGCCTTTTTCATCGGTGGTTTGCTCAACCATGACGGGCTCGGGCAAGAAACCTGACTCGTGCAAAGCACGCTCGGCGGTGCGCTGGCTTATGTCGCAGTCAGCCTGCATGGATTCAACGAAGTCGACGCTGTTGAAAACAGCGGAGGTGGCATGGGCAACCAAGGCCTCGGCCAGTTGGGTAGTATGCAGCCCCAAGAAGTTTGACGTATTTTGCAAAATTGATATTCCCGTAATGTAAATTTTGCTTGAGCAAGCTTATATTGTTAGGTAATTTATATATAACTGCATTTTACGTCAAATTATTTACCCTATGCTTATTGATCAATTTGAGGGCGATATCGCCTGGAAACACCATCACCCCATGATTGTTGGGCGTGTTTACAAAGCCAGAATTGGCGACAACCCAACGATTTCACAGTGCACAATCACCGAACTGAAGTACCAAGAAGCTGAAGACGGGAAAACTCGACTCGCAGCCAAAACACTGCTTACAGGCCAAATTGGCGTAGTCAACTTGCACCTTGAACCCGGTGTTGAATCGAACGTTGATGTAACCACCCTGCCTATTGAGTTGCTGGACCTGGATAGCGACGAACCACTGGCCACCTGCAATTTGCATTTTCCACTGAGGCGTTCGAGCAATATTCGCTGGCAGGCCATGTCAATTGACCGCGACGCCCGCGAGACATTGATGCAACAGAAGGGCAAATGTATTTGGTTTACCGGGCTGTCGGGTTCGGGAAAAAGCACGATTGCCAGTGCATTTGAAAAGCACCTGTACCAGCAAGGTCGCTTCACGATGACCCTCGACGGCGACAATGTTCGCCATGGCTTGAACAAAGACCTAGGGTTTACCGAAACAGACCGTGTTGAGAATATTCGCAGAGTGGCTGAAGTTTCGAAATTGATGGTGGATGCAGGCTTGGTGGTACTGGTTAGTTTTATTTCACCCTTCAGGGCTGAGCGAAAACTGGCACGCGACCTGTTTGCCCCAGGCGACTTTCTTGAAGTATTTGTAGACACGCCACTGGAAGAATGTGAGCGCCGTGATGTAAAAGGCCTTTATGCAAAAGCGCGCCGAGGTGAAATCAAGAACTTCACAGGTATAGATAGCGCCTATGAAGCCCCAACTGACCCCGAAGTTCGCCTACCCACTGTGGAGCTTTCAATTGACGAGTGCTGCACACGCTTGAGTGAATTGCTGAAGAAAGGCAACGCATGATAACAAGCTGGGTAGTGCTGGCCTGTGTTGCTTTGCTGTTGGTGTTATTGGTGCGCGGCGTTGCTCAACCAGCAGCTTTGTTTGGGCTATTCGCAACCGGCTTTTTTTTCGCTGGCTTGATCGAACAAAACGGATTTTTAACCTCCTACACCAACCCCGCTTTAATTTGCGTACTGCTTCTGATACTGATTGGACTTGTACTTGAGCGGAGCGCTTTGATAACTCAAATGTCCAAAGTTTTTCTAAGCGGCTCCGCGAAGCTTGCTGTGTTTAAACTTTCGGCACTTACATGCCTGTTTTCAGCATTTGTGAGTAACACGGCTGTGGTTGCAGCGTTATTGCCTGCAGTTTCAAAACAAAGCCGAATAGATCCATCCAAGTTACTAATTCCACTTTCATATGCGTCTATTTTGGGTGGAGTTACTACGCTGATTGGTACTAGCACCAATTTGCTTGTTTATTCACTGGCAGAAAGCCAAGGTGTTGAAGGTATTCACCTGTTTACATTTGCAGGCGTGGGCTTGATTCTGGTTGTAGCGGGCTGCGCCTTGATGAGCTTGACTACAAGTGAAGACAAGGTTGATTTGGCTGCAACAGGCAAACTGGCAGAGAACAACGACAACCCACAAGGCTACTTTCTGGAGTCGAAGGTAAATGCTGGCTCAAGCCTGGTTGGCAAGTCGGTAATTGACAACGGCCTGCGCGGGCTTGAAGGCTTGTTTTTGCTCGAAGTTGTTCGAGATGAACGGTTGCTTAGTCCTGTACGGCCCGATGAAATTGTACAAGCCAACGACCGATTGATTTTTGTAGGTGAAACACACCGCATTCAAACTCTTCAGCGATTTGACGGATTAGAGGTTTTTGGTTCATCGGCAGGCGAGTTGCTGGAAAGCAATTTGGTTGAAGTGGTCATTGCGAACCAAAGCGAATTGGTTAACAAAACCCCAAGAGAAGTTGATTTCCGTACGCTGTTTGATGCTGCTGTGGTTGGCATTCGCCGCGGAAACAAGCGCCTGACAGGGCAATTAGGACGGGTGGAACTGCGCGTAGGCGACAGCCTTATTTTGGCAGTTGGTGCAGACTTTAAAAACCACAAGAACCTGGAAAGAAATTTTCATGTCCTCACGGCCGAGCCGTTGCAGCCCAAGCTTTCCCGCAGGGACAACTGGATGACCTTGGGCGGTTTGGCGTTGGCTATTGGCTTGGCGGGTACTGGCGCAATTAGCCTGTTACAAGGCTTGATGGCCTTTGTACTATTTTTGTTGGCAACCAAATTGTTATCACCAGGGCAAATACGACGAAGGTTTCCGTTTGATTTGTGGGTTTTGATTGGCTCGGCTTTGGTAATTGCTGACGTGATGACCAGTTCAGGTGCTGCCAAATTAATTGCCGACTATACCTCCTCAGTATTAAGCCCCTTTGGCGTAATGGGTGCGTTTGTATCGGTATATTTGATGACCTGGTTACTGACCGAACTGGTAACCAATTCTGCAGCGGCTGCATTGGCCTTTCCGATTGCACTGAGCAGCGCTGCGCAATACGATGCGGCAGCATTGCCGTTTGTGATGGCTGTTGCGTTTGCGGCAAGTTCAGGGTTTCTCATTCCAACCGGGTATCAAACCCACATGATGGTGATGTCTCCAGGCCGGTACCGCACCATGGACTTTATTCGCAAAGGTGTGCCGATGGCTTTGCTGTACGGTGCCATCTGTATTGTATTTATTCCTCTATTTTTTCCATTTTAATTTTTACATTGGATATTGAACATGACGGTATCAGCAGACCAGTTGGTGACGATTGCGAAGCAGGCAGGCGCGGCAATCATGAAGATTTACGAAGGCGAAATTGCAGTTGAATACAAGGCAGATGAGTCGCCACTGACGTTGGCTGACTTGGAAGCAGACCGTGTGATTTGCGAAGGCTTACAAAAATGCTACCCAGATATATTTATTCTTTCTGAAGAATCTGCATCGGGTGACCTGGCTGATTACGACAACTTTTTTCTGGTCGACCCACTGGATGGCACCAAGGAGTTTTTGAAACGAAACGGTGAATTTACAGTAAACATTGCCTGGATTAAAAACGGGGTTGCTGAAGTTGCGGTGGTATATGTTCCAGCCTTGAGCGAGTGTTTTAAGGCGGATGAAACTGGTGCCTACGAAGAAGAAAAGAATGGTGCCTGGAAAAAGTTGGGGACCAATAAAGTTCGGGGCGATAAACTGAGAATTGTTGGCAGCCGTTCGCATGGCGCAGAGGAAATGGAAGCCTGGCTGGCCACCCTTACCGAACCCTATGAATTTCTAGGTGTAGGTAGTTCACTTAAGTTTTGCAGAGTTGCGCAAGGCTTGGCAGATATATACCCACGCTTCGGCCCTACCTGTCAATGGGACACTGCAGCGGCACAGTGCATTGTAGAGAAAGCAGGTGGCACTGTTGCAGACTTGAACGGTGACGCAATTCGGTACGGGGTACTTCGTGAGAAGCTGAACCCCTATTTTATTTGTAAAGGTCAATAGAACCCTCAATACTCATGCCTCTGCATAACCCCTGCAGGGGCTGGATACCTTAGTTCAATCACTCCCAAATAAGTCTCTTGTATAAATCTTGTGTTCCACATCAGCAAGCTCTTGCACATGCCGGTTGCAGAGTATTAAGTCTGCCTGCTGCTTGAACTGTTCCAGGTTATTCACCACCCTGCTTCGGAAGAACTCGGGCTCTTGCAGCACCGGTTCATACACAATCACCTCAATGCCCTTGGCCTTGATGCGCTTCATGATTCCTTGAATAGCTGATGACCTGAAGTTGTCGCTACCTGCTTTCATTACCAAGCGGTAAATGCCCACCACTTTGGGACTCCTGCCGACTACGTCTGATGCAATGAAGTCTTTGCGTGTAGTGTTGGCTTCTACAATCGCCTGGATCATGTTCTGTGGCACATCGCTGTAGTTGGCCAGTAGTTGCTTGGTGTCTTTGGGCAAGCAATAGCCACCATAGCCAAAGCTTGGGTTGTTGTAGTGGTTGCCGATGCGGGGGTCCAGGCTTACGCCATCAATAATTTGGCGCGTGTCTAGCCCGTGTGTTGCAGCGTATGTATCCAGTTCATTGAAGTAAGCCACCCGCATGGCCAGGTAGGTGTTTGCAAACAGTTTGATGGCTTCAGCTTCGGTACTGCCCGTAAACAGGGTGGGTATGTTCTGCTTGATTGCACCTTGC